>MDTA01006163.1_pt1 | contig 13554 bp, 8 predicted proteins | sample 811151 | NCBI WGS metagenome assembly MDTA01 (sample SAMN05326648, study PRJNA326480) | marine metagenome | isolation source: seawater | place: Indian Ocean: South | collected 2010 | reverse complement strand
CGGCTGCAGCTTTATCTTCCGCAGCTTTTTTCTCGGCTGCAGCTTTATCTTCCGCAGCTTTTTTCTCGGCTGCAGCTTTATCTTCCGCAGCTTTTTTTTCTTTCATTTTAAGTTTTTCTAATTCAATTGCTTTAGATGAAGCAATTTTTGCTTCTGCGACAGATGCATCTGTCTTAATCTTTTCTAAATCGATAGATTGTTGGATTTCTGATTTCTTTTTACCTTTAAAGTATTTATATATTAAATAACCTACGGCAGCACTTGATACAAATATTAATATCATTGATAGTGGACTGTCTGTAATATCATCTATATCAAATCCTTCAATAGTATTATCTTTTTCTTTCTTCCTTGTAATTACAATATAATTACAAATCATTTCAACTGTATAAAAAAATATGAGCAACGTTAAAAAGATTAAAATTAGATCAATATTTATCATTTATAATATACTATATTTATTTATTTATTTATTTATTTATTTCAGAAGAAGTGCAAGAACAGCAAATGACGAGGATAAGATACATATCACAAGGAATATAGTTGTTATTAATTGATCGAGTGTAATACCAGCATTAAGGGAATCACTCCAATAGAAGTATTTTGATTTTGGATCATATGGTTTATAACTCGGAGCAGCATTTGATACAGCTCCAACAGATGTAAATGGTGTCCCAGGTGATATAGCTTTTGTAATTTGTTCTTCAAGAATCACATTCCCTGTTGTATCTTTATTTACCTTAAATGTAACTATAATCGAACCTTCACCCACATTTAATATTTCGATCATCTCTGATGTAATTGTTGTATTAATATGTGTTGATGCATTTAAAATACTGAGTATGTCTGTTCGAAAGTTCTCTTCAAAAGCATCCCTTTGAACACTACCCTCTGCACCAGCAATTTCTGCATAGTCTGCATCTAAAGGTATAGTAACTGTTGGAGCCCCTGGAACAACACAACATTCCCCTACAGTTGATCCTTTTGCAGGAAGTAATTCAGTAGATTCTCCATAATATACCTTTTTCAATACTTGTCCTGAAGGACAAGTAACATCCTTTGTAGAATCCGTATTCCCAGAACATAATCCCTGACCTATACAACAAATCTCTTCACTCCACCCGACTGTATCATTAGGTTCACCAATTAGTTCTTTAGGGGCACCACATGGAAATTCACCATTGTTTGTTGGAATTTTGGTTAAATCTAATTCTCTATTATTACCAACCACTTTTGTAAATTCATTAGGGACATGTTCAATTTCCATTTCAGATAATAAATCTTCATTAAGAATACTTTCATTTAATTTATTATCCGAACAATGGATAGTCTTACGGCATCCTGATAATTCTATACGGTGTGTATGTGATTCTGTCCTTGAATCTGAGTTTATATTCTCAACACAATTTGCTTTAAGGTCAACAGCTGAATATCTTTCCCACCCAGTATCACACTCTACGGATAAATCAGATGGGGCATAATAATCAGATGTTAGATTATTTAATGTTGTAGTAAGAGGACTACTATCAATTGATTTTGTAACTTTATATCCAGGTTGATTACGACTATTTGGTGTAAATGGACATTGCCATTCACAATTATCTTCTTCACATGATAATATATCAGTATTTGCAGAACATGTTGTGGCATCTGGTGTAACACCTTCTTTAGTAGAACAACTAAATACTGCTTGTGATGGGAGAGTACTATCTGGAGGTTCCATCATATCCTTATAATATTCACACCCGGAATCTAGATTACAATTAATTTCATTTTTCTTCATACAATCCCTTTCTTCGTTCTTTTTACATTCTATCAATCCATTTGATATACTATGGTTACAAGAAGGACAAGGTTGATTGGGAGGAACTTCTTCTTTTGCTGTATTCTTAACGCTATCTGTCTTCCTTGAACAATAATTTTTATCATCGTCTTCTGTTTTGTAATAATCATTCACACTACTTAATTCTTTCACGCATATATTACTTTCGTTTTTCCATAGTAAACCATTCTTTTCACAAATATCTATATTATTTAATGAATATCCATGTGTCCGACAGTTAAAATCTTCCCATATTCCGTTATTAAAATCACATATATCCTTACTATTGATACCTTGAAAGTATTCTCTTGTCTTGAGGTTCCCTCGCTTCACCTTATCGGATATTAATAAACTTATTTCTTTACGTTTATAAGGTTTAATTTGTATGTCTTGAGTAATGGTTTGTTCTGATGAATTATTTATTTTTTTATATCCGGATACTGGAAAATCAATTGATAATAATATAAGTCCATCGTTGGTTTCGTTACGTGTCATATTACTATCAGTCGGTGTTAATATTTTACATCCAGTAAAGACGTTTCCCCCCGAGTCCTCATGGGTTTCCCTATAATCTTGAATATATCCATATTTTTCTGAAAAGTCTGTAGTATCAGTGCCAGTGGTAATATATCGAATAATACAACCTTCTAAGTTGAAGTTCGTTTTATCTTTATGGTTCTCTAAGACGTTAACTTTTAGAAATAAATCATGTAAATCATAGATATTATTTGCGGTCGGAATCTTTTTAGTAAGGATGACTTTTGAATTGAATGGCGTATAATATTTGTAACTATCTCCATTATAGCTTTCACAATATGAGAATTCTAATGGCATACGACAAGGTTCATTATTATTTTCATTAGAGTCACAAGTCATAGTATCACCATGACATCTTATATCATTAGGGGATGCACCACAATATCCAGAATATTCAGAATTTGATGTAATATTTTCTAGCGAGTCGACCCCCCCTTCCCTCTTAATACATTTACTAGTAGTATCTTTCTTATTTATATCATGTCTTCTAGGAAAATACGGTCCAGAGTTCTTCCTTAGAATATTATTCACAGTTATTTTATTTTGTTGATAGTCGGTATCAATAATTTTTGTATATACTTCTTCATCTTTAATTGTAATATGTGGATTAAATAGTTCTTTAAAACTTGTATTGACTGTATTACCATCAGATAGTAGTTTTTTAATATTAATTATGTCATTCTTTTTATATAGAGGTCTTATATCTATATCTAAGTAAATATCCATTGTAATGTCATGGAAACGGACATATTCAACCAGAAATATTATATCTGATAGGATACCACCGTTCAAATTATTGTCCGCGATTTGGGAAATCTTATATTTAAATTCATTAAATATATATTGATCTATATCACCCGGATCAACATCATCGATTTCAACTTCAATAGTGTTATATGAATGGACTTTAATATTACAATCATAATTGTGAATTGTTTTCAGTATTTTATCATCGGGGGTTAGATTAGATGCAGAAATTTCGCTGAATTGAATTGTTTTACTTTCTTCAAACCCTTTCATTGCTTTTTCTACAGAATGATTAGGATAAACATCATCAAGTTTTTCATAAGGGGTTCTATCACTATATACTCCTATTATGACGGTAGCCTTACCAGTATTATATACCATATTAGTTATAGTATGTGTGCTTTCCCCTCCTTCGTCTAAAATATGATTCCATTGTCCCCCTTCCCATAATAAAGTATCATCAGGACATATATTACGTTGATCAGTCTTAGTCCTACATGTATTTGCTGCCGTGGCTGGTATGTATGTGCAACCGCTGCCCCCAACCGCACACGCAGTACTGTCCCCGTTGAGTGCACAGTCGGCACCCGGCGAGTACGTGCAGTCGCCCGGCGTATCGCCAGCCGCTTCGCACGCGGCCCGATCGGTCACCGCAGCGTTGCACGCCCTATCCTGGTCCGTCGTCGTGCACGATCTGTCGCTGCTATCCCAAGTGCACGAGCCCGCCCCCTCGCAGGTGGCCTGATCGGCATTGGCGGTGGCACACGCGGAGACAGGGGTCGTCGTGCATCTCGGCACACCGTCGTTGGTGCCCGTGCACTGTGCGTCTTGCGGCTCTGTTGAATATTCACACATTTCACCATATGGAGCATCATTACATTCATCAGCGGTAAGTTGATTACAAATAGTATGTTCTTCTTCACATTCACCTGTCTTTTGGTTCTGTATGTTCACTTTTGATGGTAGATTTTCAATTAATCCTTCATATAAATTATTATTAATTGTATTCTCCGCTTTATATTTACCAGTTGTATCATCATAAATACATGTATCTTCGATGCCTTTCGTGTTTATATCTTCAAGGGAATAATTCACATTATCATTGACGGTTATTGGTTGTAATTGTTCATTATCCCAATCTACGTAGATGTTGTTTCCTATGATATTTGCTAGACCACTTGCTTTTACAGGTTCTCTATTAAGAATACCATCGATATTAATTCTTTTACCATATTCGTCCGGCCTCCGCGGAGCGCTGCCGGAGGGCCCGATACTCCCCCATGGTTTCCTCCACCCACCTATAACCCCATGCTCTCCTACCCAATATATATTTTTACAATCAGCACTATTACCTTCTAAACATTGAAACTCTGTCCCTTTAAAATCTCCTTTCTTCCATGCAGTATTATTTATTTCACACCCAGCGTTCGAACAATTAGAATAGTCTACGAGTCTACATTCGTTATAATCTTTTCTGCGACAGTCTTTATCAATATCATTCCATATACAATTATTTGTCTCACAATCATTTTTAGAATTCGTATTGCTACATTCCGTTAACATTGTGTTGGAGGGCATACATTCTTTGAAAACACCTGCTTCCGTTCCCCCACCATCTCCGAACACCTCGTCAATGGGGGCCTCTACTTTGTCGTTGAGGTCGATAACGTTAGGGACTAATATGGATTTTTTAGCTAAATAAATAGAAATACTATTTATGATTTCAGTTTCTCTGTGTCTGGGTGTTTTATAAATCTCGAGAATTTCACCACTATATTTACATAACATTCTTTTACTATAATTTACCTTTGACATACAAGATGGTTCGGTATAATCAACTTCTGTTGGTGATACTCCACTGCAATTTGCGATACATGATTCCGACACCGCGGGAACGGCCGCGGCGTAGGTGCAAGCCTTCGTGTCCGCGTCGCTGGCGTCATCCGTGAGCACGGCTTCGCACGCCGTTGCATCACTCAGGGCCGCGTCCGTGACCGCAGCGCAAGCAGCTGCGTCCTCGGTCACTGAGGAGGACGCAGTCTCGGTGCAGGTGGCAGCGACTCCTGCCACCGCAGCTGTGTATTCACAGCCGACCGTGTCCCTGCACGAAGCCTCGGTGGTGGGAGGCGAGGGGCAGGCATTGTCCGTGCCACTGAGTGCTGCACATGATTCCAGCACAGCGTCTACGGCCGCGGTGTAGGTGCACGCGCCCGCGCCCTCGCAAGCCGACTTGCTGGCCGTGGCATCGCCAGAGATGTCCGCGTCGGTGCAGGCTTGGTCGTCCGTGCCGGCATTAGTGGCGGCGCAGGCCTCGGTGACTTCTGCCGACGGAGCCGTGTATTCACACCCCGATGATACACAGTCATTTCTTGATGTAAGCTCAGAACACAATTTACAAGAATTATTATCGTGTGGAACACACATATTACCACATTGAATCATAGGACATAATCTATTATTAAAGCTAACTTCCACATCGTTGCTGGAACATTCTCCAGAAACATAATCATCTACACCAGTAACCCCACCCCATATACAATCTCCATCATCTATACACATATCTTTATTCAATCGACATTCATCAAAATTTTCTTTTCGTGTATTTATACATACTTCATCAAAACTAGAATTGGTATATATAGAATCTTCTACTGGAAGGATTATGTCTTTGAATTCTATCCTCCACCCATTTAATCTACTGTTCGTATTTGTTTGATTTGAAGTATTTTCAGTATCAATATCATTCAACACAGATTTCAAAAAATCATAACAGTCTGCTTGTCCTGGGGAGGTTGTAATTCTATTTTTATTTTTATTCACATTATCTCGAATAGTATTATAAACTTCATTAAATAGATTACTACAATTATGGTCTTTTCTTAAATATTGTAATGCTTTTATACGACTCTTTTTATTTTCAGCTTCAGTCCAGCTCAAACTCTCTCCGTCACAATCTACCTTATTATTTATTTCTTTATTAATAAGAAATACTTCTTTGCCCCGACTCTCATTGTATACAACGGTCGCTTGACTTCCCACAACCTCTTTAAAAGTTTGATTATTAGCCGTATCCATACTTATTAAAGTTCCAATAGGTATCTTAGGATATAATTTATCAGTCGATACTAATTTCGGATGGATACGATATTTTGTGTCAACAGTAATAGGTGGTATAAGTTTAAAGTCTGTAATAGCCGCGGCCGTCGCGATGGGATATATCTCTTCTAATGTAAGGTCGAGGGAGGTTCCAGTAGCGGAATTTTCTTTAATTTTATATATACCGAATAACTCTTTATTAGGGGCCGTATCTTTAAAAAATAATATCTTCCAGTCAACTAGACCGTCGTTGGTTATAACAACATCTATGTTGTTCTTTTTTGTTAGAGTATATGTTATGTTACTAGTTACAGTATCCGTTTCCGGTGGAACTGCATTTACACTGAAGGAGGACATGTTTGGAACTGTTTCAGTATCAGCAAAATTGACCCAATTAACAAATACATATTTAAGACCCCCTCCTCCATAGTATTCTATATCCCCTTTAACACCACTTATATTCCCATATAATTCTATCTCCATGTTGTTATACTCTCCATGTATCTCTGATGCTTTTTCATCCAATGTTAAAAGAACAGTCTTGGTAGTAGTGTCATCGATATTGATAAAGTAGCCTGGTTCCTGGACCCCACTTTCAGCCGCCACACTAGGTCTGTATTCGGGTTTCATAAAAAACGGAAAATCAGCTGAAAAAGTAATACCTTTATCCGCCACATCTCCAATAGTTCCCATAAATGATGAAGGCTTACCCGTTACGGGTATGTAGGTGCACGCTGCGACGGAAGCATCGGCCACAGTCTTCACCGTCTCGCACGCCGTCGCAGTATCCAGGTCCCCACCCGTGACCCCAGCGCAAGCAGCTGTGTCCGCCGGGACAGGTGTGGTCGCAGTCTCGATGCATATACCTTTTTCTGGTCCATTCGTCCAATCGATATTACCATTAATATCTAATACGCCAGATGCAATGTTATCGTTTTCTCCCAGAGGAGGAGCATCAGAACAATATATATTTCCACCACTGTAGTCCTCTCTAATAGCTGTAGCCGCCGAATCATCATAATCATAACATATTCTATATTTATGGGTATCGTTGTTGCGTTCAACAGTCGCATCAATTACCCTCAATCCAACATTTCTTCCACCATTTAAATAGGTATAGTTACTGCTAAAGATGCTTGCATCATCTATGGTGTGCGGCCCCCCTGGTTGAGAGGGATCGATGGTGACACCGCTTTCCTCCGATCCCCCCCCTGTGTTATTTTCTAAACGATATACTTTCTCTGTCGACGCGGAATCCCCCGCGGCGCCATAAGAACAATATCCACCCGGATAATAATCTATTATTTTGTTCCATAAATTGTCGGCTTCTGGAGACTGCGAGCTGTCCTCGGTAAATGTATCAATCAATTGATCCATATTTATTTTACAACGTTCATTTGGTTCATACCATTCGCATTCAAGAGTTCCATCAGCGATATTGCTACCTTTAGTTTCTAAACATTCCTTGCGTTCAGTTATATTGGCACAATCAAAAATATATTCTTCAGAACCAGAACTATACTTATTTATACAACGACCTGTATTACTCCCTTGAGACCCAAATGTTAATCCATGATACATTTTTGCCCCAGTCCCGATTCTAATAAAATCGCGAACCCCTTCTGCCCCGAAAGTAGCTACTTTTTCTACATGTTCATTACCGTCTAAACTAGGCCAATTTTTACGGTAATATAAGGTATTACCTTCTTTCATTGCCGAACATATATTATTTATATTTCTATCAGCATTTGCTATGTTACCTCCAACATTATCTCCAACACATTCATAAGATCCATAATCATATTTATTCTTACTATATAATTTCGTGTCTGTAGTATACTCTCCACGGACCTCACATGAACTACGGTATAGATCATCAATGTAGTTATTTAATTTACTTCTTTTGTCAACGATATCTCCCGGTTCAGATTTAATAACTTCTTGTTGATTACTAATACTTGTCTTCAAATCCCGTATTTCTACATTTTCAACATCAGTATTGCCACCTGGTATTTCCATTAATCCGGGTGTTTTACTTCCAACTATTTCAAAATAGCTAGGGGAGCATGAATTTTCTCCAACCTGACTTGTATAGGTACATATACCATCGGGATGAAAACTATTCCTTAATCCCCCTCCTACTTTTTGTGTATTTTTTGAGCAGAAATTCTTCATACACTCCTCATTTGTTGGAGAAACACATATACCCGATGTATTTTTATCATAATTTATAGTTGAACCTCTATCACCATAAATATCCCAGATACACCCCCAATAGTTACAAGTTTCTTCACTTGGGTCTTGAATAGACTTACACTTTTCATCAGAAACCTGTAAATCTTGGTAGAATAATCTTTTTAAACCACAGTGTTCTTCATCCTTCGGCCCCCATCTACAATTAGGATATGTTAGACATATATCTTTTGTAGATAGATCCCCACATTTTTGACCGGTTGCTTCGTTGATAATATTATCAGAACCGGTTGGAGAACATTCGCCATTCTCTCTTGTTTTTTTAACTTGTGTATAATTACATTTATCCTTTGGACAACCAAATGTATCTTTTTCTTTTAAAGATCTTCGAGCTAGATCGTTATTCGTAGTAAAACTTGATTCGTGTGTACCAGAACTTGGACTTGAACCACATGTATACGCCTTTATTTCCCCTAGAACATCTTTCATAGGAATACATTGTTTTTCAAGAAGATTATTTCCGGACATAATTGCTGGATAATCCCACTCACAACCAATTTTTTCTTCACATTCAAATTGAGGATTTTCAGAAGTTAATGGGACATTACATTCGGCTAAATCTCTTTTTAAAATTCCTATCGCTGGATCTTTCGGTAAACATGTTGCAACACTAATCTCATTATTAATATCACCACTAATATCACAAAATGTTAGACTATTCAAACAACCATTAAAGTTTTTTAAATCACAATTCGGGACTTTACAACTTGACATTAGATATATATAATATAATATAATATAAATTATATTATTTTATTTTATTTTATTTCTTAAAAAAAAAGATAATTATACAAATATTATTATAACTATTAAGAAAGTAATAACTGATACAATAACATACCATATCCATGTTGGCCAGTATTCCAAGTTATACCAAGAAATAACTTTAACATTTGATACACCACCTGATGTATTATGTCCTATCTTTATTAAAGGAATCTCCTTACTTAATATAAATGAAAAATATTCTTTTGTTATAGAAACACCTGTTATATTATCAGGGATAATCTTAAAATCAACTATAATTGAACCACGATATATCTTATTAATAATAACTTGTCTTGGTGAGATATTTATTTTACCTAAACTATTAATATGATTTGAAATATCTTCTTGAAAATTATTAATAAAAATCCTTCTCTTACTTGACCCTTCGGTTCCAGTATTTTGAATTAAATCGGCATTAATTACGATTGTCCCTGAAATAGTCTCATTTAAGGAAGTATGGTTTAGTTCAGATTCATCTTTATCTTCGGGATGTCTACAACATTCTTCTTTCGAACTTGCTTTCTTATTATTACTATCAATTATTGGAATTAATGGTGGAGGACAGTTGAAATTTAAATTTACATTTGTATTTCCTCTACATGTAATCTCTCTATCACAACATTCAGGGACGGTTGTCCCTTGAACTACTCCTTCTTTCAATGTCATTCCATCAGGACATGTAATATCCCCTATTCCATCTGTATTTCCAGAGCACATACCACTTACCAAACAACATGCTTCATTATCAATACCTTGTTTAATATATGGTTTATTAACATAAGATTGATCATTCGGACAGTCTACATCACTTGTTTTATCTATATTACCAAGACACATTCCTGACCCTAATGTATGTCCCGATTCTGTCCCCCAATTAGTAATTAATTCTGGGATGTTACTATATCTATTTGAAGTATCTAATTTTCTGGCCTCATATAATAATTCTAAAGAGTTATTTAATAAATCATTGGCATCTTCGGTTGCTCCATCTCTTCTTAATATTTTTGAATCGTCGTATGTTTTTGAAGCTTTACTTATAAGATATGGTATTCCCCAAAATTGTTCGGCTAATAAGAAATCATTTCTAGAAGTGCAACATATCGTTTGTTTTTCTTCATTTGTTAATTGATGTAGTTTTTTATCACCTTCTCTCCAACAATTTTCTGTTTTATCATCGACCCCCTGACATTCATATGGAATATTACTCGAATCAACTTTAGGCCACGATCCATCCTCACAAATGATATCTTTTGTAGGGTCAATATTACCTTGACATACATCATTTTTATTTTGACAACACCGTGTAATTTTTTCTCTATCATCACAAGTAGTTGTTCCATCTAAACATTGTTCTTGTGTTAATATATCATTCCCTGATTTATATTCATAAGGATAACCCCTACAGATTTCTAAATCACTACATTTTGTTCCACCAGATCCTTCATTACCCTCAATTATATCCTTATTTTTGAATAAATAATAAATTATAACAATAATTAAGGACAAGTTTAAAAAGTCAATTCTCTTCATTATAAGTGTATATATAATATTAATTATTTAATTTTTAAAAAATATATTAATCATTTTTTTTAACGCAACCTTACTTTTTATTTAATATATTAACATTTAATATATCATTCATTAATGTATCATCTATTATTTGTATATAGTTATCTTATATATGGTCTTATTATGATGATTCAAGGGGATACACTACCTCTTATTTATTTATTTTGTTTAGCATTTGCTTCATTTAAAGTTACTACGAATTATCGTGTATGTTCGGTGGCATACTTAGAATGTAAATTAAGGGATGTGAAAAGAAATGAATCCTATATGAATAAATTCTTAGATCCAATTGTTGATTTAAGATATACCGACCATATCTATATATTAACACTGATTAGCTTTATAATTTTAATTTACAACTTTGTTTATCTGAAAAGATTTAATGAGTTTAAGTATATTTGGTAATTTTAAATAATTACTTAAAACAAATAAAGGATATAATCCTATGAATTATTTATCATTTGATGTTGGAATTAAGAACTTGGCATATTGTATCTTAACACCTGAAAAAGAAATCATTGATTGGGGGATATTAAACTTAAATAAGAATCCAATCTGTGATGTTACATTAAGAAAAAAATGTGAAAAACAAGCGACTTATACAGTAATCAATGATGATAAAGTTAATTATTGTTGTTCGGCGCACAAAAAGAAGTTTAAGAAAGTAAAGAAAATAAAAGATACAAATCATTTATTTCAGTTATCTCAAACCTGTTTAGAAGAATTAAATAGTATTGATACAACATCTGTAAAATGTGTCCTGATTGAGAATCAACCTGCTTTAAAAAATCCAATTATGAAAAGTGTTCAGATGATAATTTATACATTCTTTATTATGAATGGTGTTATGAATAAAGAATCATTGATTAATGAAGTATTTATGGTAAATGCAAGGAATAAATTAAAAGTTTATAAAGGTCCATTTGTGATATGTCCCTATAATGATGATAAAAAAAATAGATATAAAAAGAATAAGTTCCTAAGTGTTAAATATACAGAAAATATGATCGAAAATGAAGGTGAGAAGTTTAAAGAACTTTTTAATCATTCGAAAAAAAAAGATGACCTTGCAGATGCTTATTTACAAGGGATATATTGGATATGTAAATAAATTATTTAAAGGATTTTCATAATTATTATGAAAATGGAAATTCTTTTAGAATCCCTTCATAAATATTATAAAGAAAAACGAAATATTGATAAATTATTAGAAGTAGTTGAAGTAAATAATAGGATATCATTAAGAATAATTGATTGGTTTGTAACAAACTATTCAAAGAAGAACAATATTTTTTATACAATTTATCTAACCCCCGATGGATTACGGACATTTAAAAGTGAAGGAAATAAAGTTCTTAAACAATTCAATACATATCATTCCTATAAGTCACAATTAAAATCTTATTCAAAGAAAAAGTTTGATCCATTTTGTCGAAGAGAAAGGATTCAATTTAATTATTCGGAAGGTAAACATATTGAAACAACATTGGGGCAATTAAATTTTTTTAAATGGGCCATTGATAACTTAATAATTGATTATATTTTAGAGAATTATTCTGAAATTGAAGCTGATATGACATCAAGTTTTATGCAAATAAAGAAACATAAAAAAATATCAAATGAAAGAAAAAAAAGACAAGAATTATCAAAATCCGCATCAAGAGGATTAAATCAAAGGAATGTTTCGGTTATTTTAGACTTTGATTAAAAAAAAAATGTTTTCTATAATATAAAATGGAAAAAGTTATTTCACCTGTCTCTCAAGCACTTAAAAAAAATAGCGCAACAATCAACCTTGTTTTAGTATCATTAACAGTTTTATTTCTATTCCCTCTCAAGTATTTCCTCCCCTTTGACGTAAAGGGGAAGGTAGAATCAGAATTAAGAACATTAGTCGCAAACGAATGGGTCCGCGTTGTCCTCTCTTTACTAGTATACGTTTCATATCATATCGGTAATGTAAATATGTTAGTCCTCTTACTATTCTTAATTAACCACCTTTCGAATTAAATAATATTTTCTATTATAAATGAATATCCAAAAAAATTTTAATAATGCTCTTTTACCTTTATCTAATTTATTCAAAAAAAACAATCGAATAATTAATATGTCATTGATTATTCTATTATTAGGAATAATATTACCAATGGAAGAATTTTTTAAGTTCAACCTCCATGGATTAATTAAAGATAAATCGGATCAATTAATGAAAATGCCATTCTTTATGGCTATATTATCATTAATAATATATACGATATATGTTTCGAAAGATCCTATGATGTTCTCTTTAGTAATGATTATTATCTATACTTTAATGTCATCGAAAGGGGGTGATAAAGAAGTTGATCCAGAAAATTAAAAATAAGAATAATTATAAAATAGAATGCAAATTTTTGTTAAAACTCTAACTGGAAAAACAATCACTCTTGAAGTTGAAGCCTCGGACTCCATTGAAAATATTAAAGCAAAAATACAGGATAAAGAAGGTATTCCTCCAGATCAACAAAGGCTTATCTTTGCGGGGAAACAGTTAGAAGATGGTAGGACATTATCAGATTATAATATTCAAAAAGAATCAACTCTACATCTAGTATTACGTTTAAGGTAAATTTTATTAAATTAAATTTTAAGAATGTTTATAAAGAAATAATTTATAAACAAATAAAGGGCACTTCTGGGAATCGAACCCAGGACCTCTTGCACCCAAAGCAAGAATCATACCACTAGACCAAAGTGCCAAAAAATGCATCGTCCGGGACTCG
>MDTA01114431.1_pt1 | contig 13556 bp, 7 predicted proteins | sample 811151 | NCBI WGS metagenome assembly MDTA01 (sample SAMN05326648, study PRJNA326480) | marine metagenome | isolation source: seawater | place: Indian Ocean: South | collected 2010 | reverse complement strand
TCATTGTACCGACAAGGTATTTTAGTTTTATTGTATATTTCTTATTTATCTTATCAGCGACTTCACGTACAATTCTTTCTTGGTCTATGTATTCTGATACTGTTCCTACGAGAGGAATCATGATTTCAGGTAGAACAGATTGCCCTTTCTGTATTAATTCTGCAGAAGCTTCTAAAATTGCTGTTACCTGCATTTCAGTTATCTCAGGATAAGCAATTCCTAATCTACATCCGCGGTGTCCAAGCATCGGATTCAATTCATGAAGCGTTGAGATTCTAGATTTTACATTATCTATGTTAATGTTTAGGCTTTTTGCAAGTTCATGTTGTTGTTCATCGGTAAGAGTCATGAACTCATGTAATGGTGGATCTAAAAGCCTTATAGTTACAGGTTTCCCCTCCATTGCTTCCAAGATACCTACAAAATCTTCTTTTTGAAAAGGAAGCAATTCCATAACAGCATCACGGCGATTTTTCTTTTTATCTGCAAAAATCATTTTTCGTATTGCAAGAATTCGTGATTCGTCAAAAAACATATGTTCCGTTCTACATAGGCCAATTCCCTCTGCTCCAAACTTTATTGCCTGCTTTGCATCTTCAGGACTTTCTGCATTAGTCCGAATTTTCATTGTTCTTGTTTCATCAGCCCATATCATTAATTCTTTGTATTCTGGATGTGTGTCAGGATCTGCGGGGATAAGATTTAACCGATTATTGTAAATATTCCCAGATGTCCCATTCATAGTTATCCAGTCGCCTTCTATTAAGTTGATGTCACCAATTTTAACTTCTTTTTTTTCAGTGTTAATTTGAAGTTCACTGCAACCTACAATACAGCACTTGCCCCAACCCCTAGCTACAAGTGCAGCATGTGAAGTCATTCCACCCTTCGCTGTTAGAATTGCTTCAGCGGCATGCATACCATGAATATCTTCAGGGGAAGTTTCATCTCTTATTAAAATAACCTTCTCTCCATTTTTATGCCAATCTTCTGCATCATCAGCAGTAAATACTATACGACCGGTAGCGCCACCAGGGCCTGCAGGTAATCCTTTAGCTAGTAATGTTGCTTTTTTTTCTGATTCTCTATCAAGCATTGGATGTAATAATTCATCCAATTGTTCAGGTTTTACTCGTAATAGCGCAGTTTTTTTATCAATCATTCCTTCATGTTTCATTTCAACAGCCATTTTTATAGCTGCTGCACCATTACGTTTGCCAACTCTGGTTTGCAACATCCATAGTTTTCCCTCTTGAATTGTAAATTCTATGTCTTGCATATCAGAATAATGTTTTTCAAGAGTATTACGAATGTTGTCTAATTCAGCATAAATTTCTGGCATACTTGATTGAAGTGAAGGAAGCTTTTTTGTTTCCTCAGTTTTTGTGTCTTCGTTTAGTGGATTAGGAGTGCGGAGTCCAGCTACAACATCTTCACCTTGTGCATTTACAAGCCATTCTCCAAAAAATTTATTTTCTCCATTTGCTGGATTGCGAGTAAAGGCTACACCTGTAGCTGAATTTTCCCCCATATTACCAAAAACCATAGTTTGTACATTAACAGCAGTTCCCCATTTATGAGGTATGTTTTCAATGCGCCTATAATTTATTGCTCTTTCTCCATTCCAACTTTCAAAGACAGCTCTTACACCGCCAAGTAATTGTTCCATAGGGTTATCAGGAAATTTATTACCAAGTGTTTTTTCAATTTCATTTTTAAACTTCTCAGACAATTCTTTCCAATCATCAGCAGAAAGGTCAGTATCGTTTTTATACTGGTTATCCTCTTTATGTGTTTCTATTAAAGATTCCAGCCGATGTCTTATTCCTTTGTTGTTTTTAGGTTCTATTCCAGCTGCTTTTTCCATAACTACATCAGCATACATCATAATTAATCTTCTGTAAGCATCATAAACGAAGCGTGCATTCTTTGTTTTTGTAATAAGGCCAGGAATTGTTGTCGATGTTAAACCAACATTTAAAACTGTTTCCATCATCCCTGGCATGGACTGCCTTGCTCCCGATCTTATTGATACTAGTAGCGGGTTTACTGGATCACCAAATTTTGAACCCATAATTTTCTCGGTTTCTGCAAGAGCATTATTAAGTTGCTCATCTAATTCATCTGGAAAGTTTCTATTTTTCTCATAGTAGTAGCTACAGACGTCAGTAGTTATGGTAAATCCAGGAGGTACTGGGATTTTAAGGTGATTCATTTCTGCAAGGTTAGCTCCTTTACCTCCTAGAGTGTTTTTCATTTTAGCAGTTCCTTCTGCAGTGTTATTACCAAAAAGATATACGTATTTCAAAGGAATTCCTTTTTAATTAATATTGGATAAAATCAGTATTAAAAATTAAATATTTTAAAAATCAGGCGAAAAATATCGGATTTCTTTTAGATTGCCATTACTATCATAAAAGAACCATTTGTCTATCATCTTCCCACTTTTGTATGCTCCTTGCATTTCTTTTTTATTCCGGTCGGAATCCCACCAGCTTGTCCAAGTTGAATTTTTCTTTCCATTCAAATAATAACCTTCAGTAGTTCTACCATCTTCAAGCCAGGCCGTCCATTGTCCTTCTTTAATCCCATTCAAGAATGTGCCTTCTTGAATTTTATTTGATTCTTCATCCCAAAACAACCATAAACCATCTGCATGCCCATTTACCAAAACCCCTTCTTTTTCCTTAATCCCATTTTTATAAAAAAATGTCCATTTTCCATTCATAATACCAGAATCATATGTTCCGTGTGATTTTATGTGTTCGTTATCATACCACTCTGTCCATTCCCCATGTTTTTCACCGTTCTTAAAACCGCCTTGTTCTTGTTTTCCTCCACTCCATGGGAGTTTTGGTTCTGGGGCAGGAACTTCAACAAGAATAATTTCAGGAACATCTTTACCACTTGGGAACCATTTTACCCACTGTCCATCTTTTTTACCATTTTTAGTTCTTCCCAAAAATAGGTAGTCAGCTTCAGTGTTTTCTTGAGTAATTATTCCTGTAAAAGGTTTTTCTTCTCCTAATTTAAAGAAAACAGACTCTCTTTCAACTAAATCTTCAAGTGCAATATGTTCTAATCCTGATCCAAAGTCAAAGTCAAAATCTTTTTCACCTTTTTTATTCCAATAGGTCCAAATTCCATCAGGAAGTCCTTCTTTAAAAAATCCTTCTTTTTGCATGGTTCCATCCTCATAATAATAAGTTGTTAACCCTTCCTTGATACCGTCTTGGTGAAAACCTTGCTCTTTTATTTCATCATTATTTGGATACCAAATCACCCATGGGCCTTCAGGGGTATCTGTTTTATAGGTTGTCATGATGCTTCTATATCCATTTTCCCAATATGTGCTAGGTCCATCGAGTAATCCGTTTTTATAAAACTTTTCTTCTTGTTTTTCTTCCGGAGTTAACCAGATAGTAGATTTGCCATCGCGTTTACCATTTGAAAAAGATATTTCTTCAGCAGTAGATCCATCAGGTGCAAAATATGACCAAAGTCCATCTTGCTCATCTTCTACATAGTGTCCTTCAGATTCCTTAACACCATCATCATACCACCAAGTCCAAACACCATTTTTCCTGCCTTCAAAATAATATCCCTCCATTTCTTTATTATCATTTAAATACCACCACCAATTCCATAGCTCTTCGTCATTAGTTGCTTTATAAGTTCCTCCGTTGTAAGACCACGCTCCATCTGTAAATGTTAAATTATGATCATGCTCGTACCACCAAGTCCAACGACCATGAGGCTTTCCTTTCTGAAAAGACTGCTCCATATGTAAATGGCCATTTTCAAACCAATATTTATAATTACCATCTGTGTCACCCATATCAAAATTCCCTTTTTCTTTTAGGGTGCCATTTTCATACCATAAAGTCCATTCACCATGTTTTTTCCCGCGATAGTAAACCCCCTCAACTTCTTTTTGTCCATTTCTGTACCATTGAACCCATTGACCATCTCGTCTACCAGATTGGAAGCGACCCAAAAGCAGATAGTCCTTTATACCACCAGATTCCACAACTATTCCTGTATAGGGTTTATGTTTTCCAACTTTATAAAATGTTCCATCACGTTCTTCGAGTTCTGCTATTCTTACTCGATCTAGTCCTGAGCCATAATCAAATCGAAAATCTTCATTCCCATCAGGAAAATAATATGTCCATGCACCTTCTGGTTCATTACCTCGAATAATTCCTTCTCTGTCCTTATTCCCATTGTCATACCAGATAGTTACTAGTCCATCCAAAATTCCATTTACATATGTTTCTTCAACCTTTTTGTGGTCTTGATTGTTCCAAGACGTCCATAGACCATGCTGAACACCATTTTTATAATTACCTTCACGGTCTTTTATACCATCAGGTCTCCACCAGACCCATAATCCATCCTTTTCGCCGTTAGAATAATTTTCTTCAGATTTTAAAATTCCATCATCATACCACAACATCCATGTACCATGTTTATTACCATTCAAATATTCACCGTCAATAATTTTATAATTATCATTATTCCAAAACAAATATGGACCATTTTTTATCCCTCTGTTAAATGTGATTTGTTCACTTTTTCTTCCATTATCTTCCCAATATGTCCACTGTTTATCTAATTTGTTATCGGTATATGTCCCCGTTTTTTCTTTAACAATTCCTCCTTCATACCAAGATGTCCATGCGCCATTTAACTTCCCGTTTTTATAAGTGACTTGGAATTTTTTATTGCCGTTTTCGTACCATGAGGTCCAAACACTATCACGCTCTCCGTTTGTGAATTTTCTTTCAGACTTTTTTGAGCCATCACTAAACCACTGAACCCAAAAACCACTTTGTTGACCATCTATAAATTGAGTTTGCTCTTTTTTTATCCCAGATTCATAAAACCAAGTCCAAGTACCATTTTGTTTTCCAGTTTCATAAGTCCCTTCCTCAGATTTGTTTCCATTCTCAAACCATTTAATTATAGTCCCGTTTAATTTTCCGGATGTATAATTAGATTCCTCTTTTCGCATACCATTTAAATACCATGCTGTCCATAGACCTTCCTTGTTTCCAAGGCTGTATGTACCCTCCATTTCTTTTGCGGGAGGGTCAAAAAAAGTGTTCCCATTAAGGTCGACAGTTACGGTTTCCAATGAATCCCATTGTCCATTGCTTTCACCTTCGTCTTTTGTATTAGGCTCTCCATCTTCACCATAGTCTAGATAGACTTCGCCTTCATACCAAAAAGTCCATAATCCATCACGAACTCCGTTGGTATAATTTCCCTCGGTTTCAATAGCCCCATTAGGGTAATATGTTTTAACAATACCATCGTTTTGGGTAAAAACCAAAGACGACAGCACATATGAACTAACCAGTATTTTCCGCATGGTCAAATCCTCATTGTCTGAGTATGTAAAAAAAGGAGGTTTAATGGATGAAGTACTAATTCATCCCCTTCTCGGATACCTTTTGTTCCTAAAGTTAAGACAAAGAGATGATAAAGTCAAAAAAATGTATTAAAAATCATTCGCCTTTATTTAGACGAATCCAAAAGCTTTGACCAAACTTATCATTTAAATTAATAAGACCTTCATTGGAATTATTAGTTCCTAAAAATGCAGTTTCTGTTTCAAATTTATTATTTGTTCTTAAATATCCACCACCATCACGACCATTGCCAAGATAAGTGGTCATTTTCCCAAATTGATTGTAGGTTCTGAAATACCCACTACCTAAAAAAGTTCCTGTCTCACCGGCAGCATCGTAAACCCGTAATTGACCAGAGCTATCAGCTCCTGTTCCTACGTAAACAGTCTCTTGTCCATTAAAATTATAGGTTCTTAAATATCCACCACCACTGCTTCCGGTGCCAAGGAAAAGAGTTCTTTCTCCAAATTGATTATATGCTTGATAATAACCTTCACCCAAATAAGATGAGGTTTCCCCTTCCTTATTATATATTCTAAGTTGTCCTGAATGATCGGACCCGGTTCCTAAATATGCAGTTTCTTTTTGGGAATTATTATAGGTTCTAATGTATCCGCCTCCCATCCGACCTGTTCCAACATAAGCAGATTCATCTCCATTTCCATTGTATGCTCTCATATATCCACCACCATCTTTACCTGTTCCAATAAACAATGTTGGTTCACCATATTGATTATAGGTCTGCATGTAGCCATTTCCTAAATATCCCATAATTACACCACGATCATCTTCGATTGTAAGACTACGTACCACAAGATGTCCAAGCTCATCAGTTTTTGGCCTGAGCCCTAAAGAGGAAAAAAGGATTACCGTTAATAAAACGCCAATAATTAGACTTTTTAAATCAATGAATTTCATAGTTACCTCCAGGATTGATTCTCATTGAGAATTCTATATTTAATTTAATTATATTCATAGATATTAACCCTAACTGGAATTTCCTTGTTTTGACTTTTTTTTCTTCGAATTAAGTCATACTGTTTAACTTCAGAAATTCTTCCTTTAATATCATAATAATAAACATTTTTCTCTAAAACTCTTTCATCAGAATCTAAAATAGCTTCTATATATTTTCGTCCTTTATTGTCCAAAATCACTTCTCGCAGCGAACTTAGTTTTACTGTTGAATCTGAATAAAAATCAAAAGTTTTAAAATTATCATCATCAAATAGGGTGTTATAAATTTCTTTAATTTTTCCTTTTTCATTATAAATTGTTGTTGCTACACGTCTTCCTAAAATATCGTATTCATATGTTTTTGATTCAATTAAGTTACCAAACCTCCCGGTTGAAGACTCTTCAATTAGTTCCCCTTTTTGATTGTGAAAGTAAATAGTCTGAAAAATTACAGAAGGATCAAAATATTGATTGATTTTTTTTGTAATATTAAGAGAATCTAGGCCAAAAGTTGTAATTACTAGAGCATAATTATTATATAGTTCTTTACATTCTAAAATTTTTCCTGTGGAATCATAATTGTAACTTTCACCCCACAACATTTTTTCACCTTCATTGTTCTCTGTCATCATATTTGTATTAATAGCTTTTTTAGGATTATATCTAATGCGTTTTATAATATTATTGTTTAGGTCATACTTTTGATATTCTTTCCAATAGATGCTGTCTCCAGACCCAGTAAGTGTGGTGCTAATTCTATTTCCGTTTTTATCATTAACAAAAGAATAAGATAAAACCATTTCTTTCGCATAGCTTCTTTTTATTTTTAATCCTTCATTTTGTGGTCCAGAAACATATACATATTTTTGATTTAATGGAATAGTGTGGCTATAAATAGAACTGTCTATTAACCAACCCATTGAATCATATTCCATTACTATCGAATTTTTTAGCTCTTGTGTTTCTGTGCCAAAACTTTCAAAAACATGGAAAACTTTTATTGTAATAGATTTATTCCCATATAGAAAAACAATAGATAATAATAGGCAAATAAATAATTTTATTCTGTTCAACATAATCAAATTTTATAGACCTATATCGTTTAATTCAAATGTTCTATTTGTAATCACTAAAAAATAGCATAGTTTTTTTATTTCGTTAAATAAAATTATTATTTCAAAAATAATGCAATAAACGCCTATATAATAACAGATAACTCAATTTAGTTATCTCTTGCTTTAAATGTTTAATATATTTTAAAATCTAGCAAGCTATTAATGGCTTGCTCATGCGGAGTTCTACTTGAATAACATATTTAAGCAATATGCTTTTATCCTATTTTTGTCTATATCCACTGGTGCTACACTTAAAGATGTTAGTTACAGTGTAAAGCAAAATGGTATTATGATTAATTTGGATTATACAGAACCAATAGATGACGATGATATTATTGGTTGGAAATCTGATAGAGGCTGGGTTTACCTAACCTTATTGGGTGTAAAAGCGCCAAAAGACAAATCACCCCAAGAAAACTATTCCGGTATAGTAAGAAAAATCATTATTGATGATTTTGATGAGTCTACTCAACTAGCCGTATTAGTTAAAAAACCAATACTTGGATATGACATTATTAATTCAAAAACTTCCCCAAGTACAATAGTATTTATTCATACCGAAATGAAAAAATCAGAGGTTGCTAATCTTAAAAAACACATAGAAAAAGATGGGGTTTCTGTTTTTAATGTTGCAAAATCATCAGGGTTCCCAAAATATAATACAAGCTTTAAGAATGCTTTTGATAAAGCAAGAAAAGAGCTAGGGCCTAATGCAATATTTGAGTATAGTGGGAATTTATATACAACAAATCACCCTGGAGAGAAGGAAACATTAAGCAAATCAATATTAATGAATAAATCTATTGCCCCACTTAAAGATGGAGAACTACATGCTTTTTCATTGCGCAAACTTAAAAACGAAACTCAGAGGGATAATCCTATAGAAGAAATTTATATAAATGAATCAACTGGCGAAATGATTACAGAAAAGATTGATGATTCGATGAATATCGGTAAAAATGTACAAAAACATAATATAGATTCATCTTTTGTAAATGATGATGGTTGGTTCAGTGGTGATTTTCCATCATATAAAAAGTCAGATATAAAATCCCCAATTAAAAAAGAAAATACCATTACTAAAGATACTTTAATCTATAAAGCTAAACCTATTCTAGCTCAGTCAAGTGCTCAAGAAAAAGAAAAAAAGAAAAAGTGGTTTGGGCTATTTGATTTGTTCAAAAAAGATGAATTAATTGATTTAGAAAGCAAAGATAATTATAAAAATGTAGAAGAATTACCATCTTCTATTCACAATGATTTTGCCACACTTCAAAATAAACATGTTCCATCTTTAAATCAAAATATTGATTTAAAAGAATTTGATGATACCAATTTTATAGTATCAGAAACGCAAAAATCAGATACGAATATTGTAATTCAATCAAAAGAAACAGATACATCAATTCAAACAGTTTTACTAAAATTGCAAGAAGAACATATCCCAACAAATTTCTATGTAGAAAAAGATACCTTGCCAGCAATTGCAAATTATAAACCAAATACTCAAGCTCCAGACACGAATGTTGTACGGGCATGGTTCACTGATGAGAGTATTATACCCGATGAATATGATGCAACGCATTTACAAAGGGAATACATTCCATTAGAAAGTAATAATATTGGGTACGATTTAGTTGAGGATGGTATTTCAAAGGAATCTTTACCTCAAAATACTCAAGCTCCAGACACGAATGTTGTACGGGCATGGTTCACTGATGAGAGTATTATACCCGATGAATATGATGCAACGCATTTACAAAGGAAATACATTCCATCAGAAAACAATGATTTTGAATTTTATATTTTTGATAATTCTATTTCACAGGAACCTCTTCCTCAAACGCCTGAATACACTGCCCCATTTGTTATAGATGAACGTTTTAAGACTAGATTTAAAAATGATGCAATTGTTCAATTACCAAAAAAAAGTAAGGAAACTCCATTTCAACCAGATACTATAGAAAACAACACTTGGCTTAGTTATTTCCCTTCTACAGATGATTCAACAAAAAAATCGTTAAAGTGGGATTTTAAACAAGAAAAAGAGGTGCCCCTATCTTTACAGCAAGAAAGAGAAGCATTGGATTATTATTCTAAAGAAAAATCTAGTTATGAATGGAGAAAAACGTTACCCAATAAAAAGCCAAAAAACTTTCCCCGTCGTCAAGCAGACCCGGGATTTATGCACTATTTTAACGGTGGAATTAAAGTTGAGTCTAATATGGCAGGTGTCCCAATATATATTGATGGGAAATATGTTGGAGACACACCTTTGGTAACACCCATAGAGGTTGAACCAGGCTGGCATCAGGTAAGTGGTTTTAGCCCGGTATATACTCACTTGGCATCAAAAAAGGGATTACAATTTGTTGGTTATGATTCTATTATACAGAACAATGAATCATATGGTGCCACTACTGTCTATGCTGAATCTGGTAAATTAGAAACAGTATTGCTAAAATTTAATCATATGGGTGACACTCCTAAAAAATTATCTGAAATAAAAGGAGGGGTAAACATTGCTTTACCAATGTTTACATTTGTTATTAGTATGATTTTATGGTCTATTTGAAATGTTTTTGTTTCCATTGTAAGATTGAAAAATGACAGATATAGCTGATAGAATCTTTTCATATATTACTTCTAAATTTGTTGACAATAATAATAGAAAGATAGGAGTGGAAGAAGAGTCAATAATTTATACCTCAGATAATAAAAGAATCCCTGTCAATTCTAGCAACCCAATCTCCGCAACAAACCTTTTGAAAAATTTAAATGAAAAAATTGATGGAAACGGATATTATTCTTTAGAACCAGGGGGGCAAATAGAGTGGTCTAGTAAACCTTTTTTAAATTTAAATGATTTAGCTAGTACAATTAATCACCATCATGGTGTTTTAAATGAAGTTCTTTCCAAATATAATTTAAAAATTGTTACTTATGGGGTTGAACCCAATTATTTACCAACGGATTTAGAATTGATTAAAGAACAAAAATATCAGATTATGGATAAAAATATGGAAAAAAATGGAACTATGGGAAAATGGATGATGCGCAATACGGCAAGCATACAGGTCAATATTGATACAATAAATAAAAATGATTTGGAAGAAATGGTTTTTGTAGCGGACTGTTTACATCCCGTAGCGGCTTATTTATTTTCAAATAGTCCTTATTTTGTAAATAAAAAAGCTGGTTCAAAAAATATGCGAAATATGATATGGGAGGAAACAGACAATTCGCGTTGTAGAAATTTATTTGACCATGGGATTAACCAATCAAAAGATTTATTAAAAAATTATATTGAATTTGTTCTTGAAGTGCCAAGCATTTTTCAATTAAATAGATACGGGGATATTATCGAATCAAAAAGTTCCATAGGTGACTTACTGAATCATTTATATGATACAAACTCTCTTAGTGAAAATGATATTAAAATTGCATTACATCAAATATTTACAAATGTTAGGCTTAAAAATGTTGTTGAGGTTCGAGGAGCAGACCGAACCCCTCGGCATTGTGAAATGGCACCTATCGCATTTTGGACTGGTATATTAACTGATTTAAATATTAGGGATAAAATCCTAAATGTTTGTTCCAATTGGACCAAAAAAGATAGAGAAATATTTAATCAATCAGCATTATATTTAAATCATGAAGCATCTGGACCTGAGGGTAAGACCTATTTTGATTGGATAAAGTGGGCTGGTGAATTATCCATAATGGGATTAAAAAACAGGAAGCTACAAGAAGAACAATTCTTTGAAAGTTTTTATTATGACGTAATCAACCATGGTCCTTATAGTATACAACAACAAAAAAATGAAACAAAGTTCAGTGCATAATCTAACATGGTTCCCTATCTTTTTAATTAGCTTAAAAAGTATAGTATTAGGTCTTATTTGGTTTTTCCATCCAGAGCCATGGCTTTTAGATAAAGAACCTAATGAAGCTTTGCTTCAGTCAACTTTCAAAGTACTTTTCTCTTTAGAAGCTAACTCATTTTTACCAATATATTTAAAAGTGCTTTATAGGTTTTTTGCACTATGGTTGGTCACTATAGGCCTGCTTATATTTTTTTATGTTATGATTACACGTTTAGGGACATTCTATTCTCGTATTTCAATTTATTTTGTTTTAATTATTACCCTTTTTGGCTTATACTATTTAGTTTTTAATTTTTTACCATTATCACCATTTATTCCATTGTTATATGGACTCACAATTTTGTTGTGTTCTAGTATATATTTTTCAATGCAATTAAAAGAATAATCAAAGATATCATTACTTATATGTTTGTTTCTTTAATTTCCAATCAATTAATTAATGTTTTTTTTAAATGAACAGTTACTTTACATCAAGTATTTTTAGAAAAATTCTTGCAGCTTTGTCCGGATTGTTTTTAACTCTTTTTTTAATAGGACACTTAGCAGGGAATCTCCAACTTTTCATACCTGGGATTGAAGGACAGACTCAGTTTAATAAGTATGCACTGTTCATGACAACAAACCCCGTGATAAAAACCCTTTCAATTATTACCTATGCATCAATATTGTTACATATCGCTTTAACCCTACAATTGTCCTTTCAATCACGTAAGGCAAGACCAATAAGTTATGCTATCTCTAGTGGTACCTCTAATAGCACATGGTCATCAAATAATATGGCGCTTCTTGGCACTTTTCTTCTACTATTTATTATTGTACATATGAGGAGTTTTTGGTATGAAATGCACTTTGGTAATATGCCTTATCAGTACCTAGATGATGGGACCAAAATAAAAGACTTATATTCAATAACAACGAGCGCTTTCAGTAATCCTATTTATACATTCTTTTATGTATTAAGTATGGTTGCCTTAGCTCTACATCTTAAACATGGTGTTGAATCCGCAGTGCAAACAATAGGTCTGAAAATTCCACACTATAAAAAAACATTCAAATATTTAGCTGGTTTTATAGCATTTATTATACCTGTAACATTTGCATCAATACCAATATACTTATATATAAAAAATTTATGATACTAGATAGCAAAATACCCGAAGGTCCACTGGAGAATAAGTGGACCAACTATAAGTCAAGTGTCCCGCTTGTGAGTCCAGCAAATAAAAGAAGGATTGAAATCATTGTTGTTGGCACAGGGTTAGCTGGAGCCTCTGCTGCAGCCTCATTAGCAGAAATGGGTTACAGAGTTAAATCATTCTGTTTTCAAGATAGTCCTAGAAGAGCACATTCAATAGCTGCTCAAGGTGGAATTAATGCAGCAAAAAATTATCAGAATGATGGAGATTCAGTTTATCGACTATTTTATGATACAATTAAAGGTGGTGATTATCGATCAAGAGAAGCAAACGTCTATCGGCTTGCTGAAGTAAGTTCAAATATTATCGATCAATGTGTGGCGCAAGGCGTCCCGTTTGCTCGTGAATATGGAGGCACATTAGATAATAGATCTTTTGGTGGTGTTCAGGTCTCTAGAACTTTTTATGCTAGAGGGCAGACAGGACAACAACTTCTTTTGGGTGCATACAGTGCTCTAAGTAGACAAATTGCTAAGGGGAATGTAAAAATGTACAATCGACATGAGATGCTAGATGTTGTTAAAATAGATGGTAAAGCAAGAGGTATTATAGCTAAAAACCTTTTGACTGGTGAATTTAGAAGACATTTTGGGCATGCAGTAGTCCTTGCCACAGGTGGATATGGGAATGTATACTATTTGTCTACAAATGCGATGGGAAGCAATGTTACTGCAGCTTGGAAAGCCTATAAACAGGGTGCAGCGTTTTCAAATCCATGTTTTACACAAATTCACCCCACATGCATTCCAGTATCTGGAGACTATCAATCTAAATTAACTTTGATGTCTGAATCCCTGCGGAATGATGGTCGTATTTGGGTACCAAAAACCAAGGGTGATAATCGACAACCGCAACAAATACCGGAAAATGAAAGAGATTACTATTTAGAAAGAAGATATCCGGCTTTTGGAAACCTTGTTCCAAGAGATGTTGCTTCTAGAGCAGCAAAAGAGAGATGTGATGAGGGTTTTGGTGTAGGCG
>MDTA01015424.1_pt1 | contig 13558 bp, 16 predicted proteins | sample 811151 | NCBI WGS metagenome assembly MDTA01 (sample SAMN05326648, study PRJNA326480) | marine metagenome | isolation source: seawater | place: Indian Ocean: South | collected 2010 | reverse complement strand
CATCGTGCTCATTTTGATCGTGCTTCAGCTTTTCTCGTCCATCGAAGGCGCCCTCAACGACATATGGGGAGTTAAGCGCGGACGAAGCTGGGTTCTTCGCGTTGGCACCTACTGGACGATCATCACACTAGGTACCGTGGTGGCGGGTGGCGGACTAGCTGTTCTTGCGGCCCAAGCTCTGAAGTGGAATGACTTTGCGGCCAGCTTGCCCGACATCGTGGGTCTGGAAAAGCTGATAAGCTGGATATCCAAGTTGGGGAGCTTTTTCATGCTGTCCGCGGTTCTGGCGACATTCTATCGATTTATCCCTAATACAATCGTCACTTGGCGGGCCAGTTTCGTGGGAGCGGTTTGCGCTTTGGCAATGATTGGAGCAAACAACTTCCTAGCATTCTGGCTGTATTCAAATCGGACGGAGGCGGAGTACAGCCTTTACGGCTCCCTAGCCATCGTACCGGTTCTTATGTATGGGATGTATTTTTTCTGGCTATTCATTTTGCTCGGCGGACGTGTTTCCTACGCCGTTCAAAACGCCCATTTCAAGAGCGATAACATCGCTTGGGACAAATTGAATTTCGCTTCTAAAGAGAGTATCTCGCTCCTCCTATTCGCCACCATATGCCGGCGCTTCCGTGAATGCCAACCTGCGTTGAGCGGACGCGAACTGGCGGAGATCTCGAAGCTCCCTATTCAGTACGTTAATGCCAGTCTTATAAGGCTATGCGACCTAAAGCTGGTCTCCTCGATTCCGCCCGAAGCTGGCGAACCATTCCAAAATTATAAATATCAACCGGCTCTTCCCTTGGACAAGATCGAGCTAAGCGAGTTCAAGGACCGATTCGAAGGTCATGGGAACATGCCAGACGAATCCCTTTTCGACGACTATGATCCGGTGGTAAAACGGTTCCACGATTCGCTGGGACAAGCCCAACGATCCGCTCTCAGCGACTTGACCATGGAAGATGTGATCGACCTCGCAGACGAGTCCAATCGGACCGACGACTTGAGTCCGAACCCAACCAATCCAAACGAATCATCGGCTACACGGTAAGCTAGCCTACGCTATCGTCCGGTCTTGCGATTGCCCACACCCGCTTTCGTAACCGCTTATCGACGCCGTTTTGCCAATTGACAGAGGCGCAACCGATCCTAACTTAGCCGTTCCAAATTTGCCGAAAAACCCATGATTTCCTGGCTACAAACCAATCTGCAAAAGCACTTTCGCTTTCTCTTCATCATCCTGCTCGGGGTCGTAATCGTCGCCTTCGTTTTTACGATTGGAGCGGCTCCCGGCATTGGCGACGGACGTCAAGATATTCCGAATTTGCGGTTTTTCGAGTTTGAGCTGACTACGGACTCTCAACGGCAACAGTTTTTCAACGAAGCCTACTATAGCTCCCTGCTAAGCGGCGCTCCCATGAGCCAAGAGCAGTTGAATCAATATGCTTTCAACCGAGCTGCAGCTCTGCATCTAGCCAATATCCACAATCTTCCCGGACCGAATACGGAACAATTGACCAAGCATATCCAGGAATTGGGAATGTTCATGGGTCCTGATCAAACGTTCAGCAGAGATGCCTACTCGAGATTTCGTGATGAAATACGGGCATCCGGTCAAATCAGCGAAGGCCAACTATCGCGTATCATGGAAGATGACTTTCGGATCAATCAGGTCTTCGAGGTTCTTTCTGGCCCGGGCTTCGTTCTAGAATCCGAGGTAATCGAGGAGCTCAAGCTGGATCAAACACTTTGGTCAGTTGCCGTCGCAGAAATAGATCTGAATGAATTCGAGCCTGAGATCGATGATTCTACCGAGAAGCTAGAAGCATTCTTCGCTCAAAACAGCTTCCGATACACGGCTCCTGCCCGGCGCGTCATCTCCTATTTGGAATTCAGGGCGCTCGATTACATGAGCGAGATCGAAGCTAGTGATTCGGATATTCGCAGCTACTTCGATTTAAACCAGTCTCGATACACAAAGACGGTGGAAGCGGAAAAAAGCGAAGACGATCAAAACAACGAAGCAGAAGCCAGCGAGACGCAAACCGTCCAGCTGACCTTCGAGGAAGCGCGTGATCAAGTCGAATTCGATTACAAGTTGGATCAGGCGCGAGAATTGAGTCGCAAGAACGCGGAATCCATAGGCTTGGCCATCGTTGAACTGGACAACGCAACCGATGCCTCTCAATCGCTCTCCCTTGAACGAATTGAAACCTTAGCAGAACAGAAAGATATCCAGATAAAGCATACGACGCCGTTCGCGAGAAACGAAAGACCGCTCGGGCTCAGTTGGAGCCAAAACCTGATTGCTACCTCATTTCAGCTAACTGAAAACCATATCTACTCTCAACCAATAATTGAGGGGGACTCGACTTATATTCTGGTACTGGAGAACGAAAACCCTGAATTCGTGCCCTCATTTACCACCGTTGAGGCGCAAGTCAAAGAAGACTATCGCCAAGAGGAATCTCGCCGATTGAGAACCGAGCACGCCAACCAGATTGCTGCAGAGCTTAACGAATTGGATACAAGCGCTTTTAAGGAAGCGGAATCGAAAGGAATGACGATTTCCGAGTTTTCGAATTTCAAACGACGCGATACAATAGAAGGGCTCGACTCGGGCCTCATTTTTTCGGTCATGAGCTTAGACGTCGGAGATGTATCTAATGCAACTATACGCGAAGACAAAGGATACATTATTCAAGTGGTCGGAAAAGAAACGCCGGCAATCGATTCCTCAAATGAAGAGTTCGAAACTCGGATGACGGCCCTGGCAGGTAATTACGAGCGCTACGCGGTATCCCAGTACATCAGCAAGCTCGCGAGCGATGAGCTCGTGCGAGCAGGTCTGGCGACTGCTCCAAACTAAAAAATGCCATTAAAGCGATTCAGGCCCTTGTCCGGCAAATGCAGACTATGCAAGGGCGAGCTCGAATTGAAATTGGCAGGAAACGCAGAATCGCCCAGCGTATGCCCGAAATGCGGACAAGGTATTGAGCCCATTCAGAACCTTTCTGCCCCACCCGCTCGCATCAATCGCAAGCCCAGCCCGACACAAGCCAAAGCCGCAGGATTCCAAGTTTACAAGCGCCTTGGCAAAGGCGAATACGAGAAACAGTAATTTTGGCTGTCTCCGTAAAACGGTGAATGAAGCTGGCCAACCAGCCTCCTTATAGGCATCAGGTTATTCAGTGATACGCGACAAACGGCATCTCCTTTATGGTCTTTCGACCGATTCCTATTCCCTCAAAGGGATTTGGCTACTTGGCCTGCTTTACTGCGGTTCCCTTTTCGTCGCTGTTTTCCTCAGTCTTGCAGCGTGGAATATCACGCATACCGTGGATCCCGATGGTAGCAGCTATTTGGCTAGCAAGCCCTACACGAAGTTTTTCGACAGAAGTCGATGGTTCTGCGTCCTACTCATCTTGCCATTCCTTTTCTGGAAATGCCGTATTACTTCTTTCCAGGCAGCGGGATTTAATCGGCCCTTCTCGAAAACAACTGTCATTTGGTTCGCCTACGGAATAGGCATGATCGCCATCATCTACGGAAGCTCAGCAATCTTTGGGGCCATCCAACTCAAGCCAGGCGCATCGGCGAGCGGATTTATCTCAAATCTAGGAAACGCCCTTTTGGCCGGAATACTAGTCGGCCTGCTAGAAGAGATCGTATTCAGAGGCCTCGTATTCAGAATGTTCTACACGGCGTTGAAGCCGATACCGGCTATTCTTATTTCTTCGGCATTTTTCGCCATCCTCCACTTCAAAGCTGATGCAGAGGTCTTCACCGATATCTCTCCCCAAGAAATCGGCATTTTCGAAGGCTTCTACACTGCTTGGGCAATGATGTCCGCATTGGTTACCGAATTCGACTTCACCTACCTAGCCTCGATATTCTTGGTGGGCGTCGTCTTGCACCAGGTCTTTCTTTTGACTTCCAATCTTTGGGCAAACGCGGCGCTGCATGCAGGATGGGTATTTACAATCAAAGCAGTAGGAGGCGGATTTCAGACCTCGCCCTATGCAAATGCCTTCACCGGAACAACACGCGTAGCCGACGGCTACCTAGTTATTCTCGTACTAATCGTTTTTTGCGCGATCTTCGCTTGGAAATTGCGGTCTAAAACAGCGACTCTTGAAGAAAGGAAAGTTACCAAATGACAAAATCGCCCCCTCAATTGCCTCAATTTCTCCGATCTTATGTTCGATATTTCGCCATTCCCGCCCTGTCTCTTAACTGCTCGGGACTACAGGCCCAAGAAATCTTGACTGTCGAACAATCCATTCAAATAGCGCTAAAGAGTAATTTTGATGTCCGGATCAGCGAGAATACGACCAAGCGAGCTGAACAGGACGTGAAGATCGCCGATTCCGAGTTTGAGCCAAATTTCGGTATTACTACCTCGGATAGCTTCAGTACCCAAGTCCGCTCCGGCGACCTTTTGGATGGCAGCGCTCAGCCTCAATCGAATAACCAAGTTAGCCGTGCGGTCGTATCTAAGGACTTGAATACAGGCGGAAACATAGCCTTGAGCACCAGATTGAATCGCAACTTCTCCAATTCAACGAATAGCACCATAAATCCCCGATACGTAGCCAGCACGACGCTAAGTTTGCGGCAGCCCCTTCTCAGCGGCTATGGCCCTGATGTTGCCAAGGCGCGCCGCCGTTTGGCCAGACTTTCTCTTGATCAAGCCAATCTCGATTTTCAGGCCACCGTTCTCCAAGTCGTCAATACAGTCGAGTCTTCGTATCATTCGCTGGCATTCGCTCAAGAGCAGTTTAATGTTCGCCACGCGGCGCTAGGCCTAGCCAATGCCTTGCTTTCCGAAAACCAGATAAAGCTAGAAAGGGGTGTCGCCACTAGCCTCGATGTCCTGCAGGCGGAAGTCGGCGTAGCCAACGCGACCGACCGTCTCTTGAGAGCGGAAAAAGCCCTAGAAGACGCTAAAGATCGGCTGATCACCACAATAGGAGACGAATCCCTCAGAGAACGGCCATTGATCGTCGAAGCTCCGGACGTCGAGAACCCTGTTGAGCCGGACGTGGAATCAACATTCAATCGGGTAATCGAAAATGCCCCGCGCTACTTAACGCTTCTCAACCAACGACACCAAAGAGAAATCGAGCTGCGAAGGGCTAAGCGCAATCGACTGCCGTCGCTGAATTTAAATGGCGATTACGCACTTACAGGTCTCGAAGGCTCTCTAGAGTCCGCCTATGACGACGTTTCCGAAGCCGATAGTTACAACTGGCAATGGTCTCTTTCCCTCGACGTTCCTTGGGGACTCAATGAGAAGCGGGCCAACTACATAAAAGCCCAAATCCAACTGGATACCGAAGAAGCAAGAACAGTAAGAGAAAAACAACGTTTGATACGCGACACGAGAATCGCAGTTAGAAACGTGACTACTGCTATCGAAGGAATTAGTATTAGAGAACTCGCTACCAAGCTGAGCATCGAGGAGTTCGAGATGGAAAAGGCCAAATTCGACGCTGGACTGAGCACCGGTAGACAAGTTTTAGAGGCCCAACAAAGAATGGACGAGTCCCGCGTGGATGAACTCCAAGCGAAAATCGACCTTCTGGATGCATACTCAGACCTAAGAGAGCTGGATGGCACGTCTCTTGATCGATACGGAATACAGTTCGATTGACGCATATCTAATGGGTTCAGCTTTAACTATCGCGGTCATATCGGATACGCACGATTACGTTCCCCAAAATCTAATTACAGCGATAGAGTCTGCCGACGAAATCTGGCATTTAGGAGATATTTGCCAAAAAGAGTCGCTAGATCGATTTCGAGCCCTACCTCCAGATTTCCAATCCGTTCAGGGCAATTGCGATCCTTTCGGGCAATCGCCTCATTCGCTCATTCTGGAAAAGTTCGGGACTCGGTTTCGCTTGCAGCATTTGCCGCCAGAAGAACCTGGCGGCTCGGTCGATGCTGTTTTATTCGGCCACTTGCATTATCCCGTAAATCTCAAGACGGAGCAGGGACATATGCTGAATCCAGGGGCAATCAATGGGCCAAGAAATGGCAGCCGTTCCTCGTTCGCATGGCTTTCGATTACGGAAAAAGGTTCCTGGGACTGGCAGTTAGAGCCTATTTGATTTCTATCCAAGACCTCCGTCGGTGTTTCTGCTAGACCAGATTCAATATGACAATGCAGCAAGAGATTGAATTTAATTCTTTCCCAAGGAATACAGGTCTCTAAGATACGACAACATGCCAGCCGTTCGCGACACCGCACAGAAGTTCAGTATCATGAGTTTCAATATCGCGCATGGAAGAGGCCTTTCTCTCTACCAGGGGTTTCACAGCTCGAACGGCATCAGAAAAAATCTGGAGAAGATCGCCCGACTTATTGACAGGCATTCCCCGGACATCGTCGCCTTCCAGGAAATCGACCAGTCCTCTCACTGGAACAGGCACATAGATCTTTTGAAGCATATACAAGAGGAAAGCGGATACCCTTTCGCTAAGCACGGAATTCACAATACTCGATTCGGACGCAAACCCCTTTGCTACGGCAATGCGTTTCTTTCAAAGTATCCAATTTCCGATTGCACCGTCACGCCATTCGGCAATCGCAACCTTGGCGAAAAAGGCTTCATGGATGCCCGATTTGAACTTGCTTCCAATTCCGTAGACATCATCAATCTTCATTTGGATTTCGGTTCTCGGCGCAATCGAATCGCCCAGATCGAACCTATCCTTGATCGCATTAAACGTTTCTCGAAATCTCAGGCCCAAGATACCCCTCCCATCATTTGCGGGGACTTCAATACCTGCTCCCGCCGGTTCAGCGACGCTGTGCGACAATTTCTGATAAAGGCCGCGCAACATGCCCACTACACTTATCATCCGCAAAACAAACGGACTTTTCCTGCCCATTTTCCATCACGAGGTTTGGATTTCGTTCTCGTTCCAAAGCCGTTTAGCGTCTCCAGGGCTGAGGTGATTAAGAGTTTCGCTTCCGATCACCTGCCTGTGCAAATCGAAGTCGAACTCCCTCAAATTGCCAATGAATCGATGGTGACCAGATCCCGACAGGTTCGAAACGCTGTAGCAAAATAAAAGCCCCAAACCCGCTAGGGTTTGAGGCATAAAAAATCCTGAATCGGGGATGCGTTTAGCTAGTTACGTGATTTGAAACTAGTTTCGTCATTTCAAACATCGTAACCTTGTCTCTACCATCGAAGACTGCCTTCAGTTTGTCGTCCGCAATGATCTCTCGCTTGTTTGAAGGATTCTGCAAATCGTTGGATTTAATATAATCCCAGAGTTTCTTCGTCACTTCGGTGCGAGGGAGAGGATCCGAACCCACAACAGCAGCTAGAGCCGCATCTGGGGTAACGGGTTTCATGAATGCCGCATTGGGCTTTTTATTAGATGCTTTAGCCATAAGTCATTTTGGATAGTCCGATATAGACCCGAAGCAAACCTAAATAGTCCAAGAATCACAAAAAATTGCACTTTAATACCTTAGGGAGCGCAGCGGCGTAAATCGACTGCTAATTTATGGTAGTTTCTCAGGCATGACATACAATTTGGGATAACCGTATATCCAGCGCAAAAACCTCAATTTTACCGACTTTATAGGTATCCTTCCCAAGTAAATTGACCTTGTTCTAGACCATTTAAATCTATAACTTTTCTCCCCCAAACTACTGTTCAAATTGCAGATTAACCGCTTCAATCGCTGTCTTAAAGTCCCTATGCGCTCAAACAATCTTGATCTACGATCACCCAATTAAACGATTCGTCCCTCATAAATCATGAACCAAGGCCAAACCCGTATAGTCGTCATCGAAGATCAGATCATGCTGCGAGATCTGGTAACCAGTTTAGCCTCTAGCATACCGGGTGTCACAGTAGTCGGCGAGGCAGTCGACGGCAGAGAAGGATTGAGGCTTTGCGACGACGAAAAGCCGGATCTCGTCATATTCGATCTCTTTTTGCCCAGCTTAAATGGTACAGAAATTCTGAGGCAGTTCGGAAAAAAGAACCCCAAAACTCGTTTTATCGCAATTTCTGCGAATTTCACGCCCGAGTCGATACGAGAACTCTTGGAGCTCGGATGCCACGGAATCATAGCAAAAAGTTCTTCAGCCTCCAAACTAAAGGAGGGATTCAAAGAAGTGTCGGAGGGAGGAAGCTATTTGTGTCCTATGGCCGCCAGCCTTTTGAGAGAATCCCACATCTCCCGCACTCAAACCGGACGTCGCAAAGGCCGTCTCTCCAACCGCGAGCGAGAAGTGCTTCAAGCAGTCGCCGAAGGCTTCAGCACCAAGCAAATTGCAGAGAAACTAACCGTCAGCGTGAAAACGATCGAAGCCCATCGAGCTAATCTAATGAAAAAGCTCGAGGCGAGAAGCGCAGTGGAACTCACTCGCTGCGCCTTTGAAATGGGCATAATCGAACTACCTACCAGGTGTAGCCAACCCTTGCCTGAAGATCGCCCCAGGGAAATCTAGGAGACTCCAGAAACTGGGGAAAGAGCCAATTGCGGCCGTCAATCCGCTTGACAATACTACAACTGTAGTATGTTCTGCATCCTTAATTCGTTGACGAATTCGCAACGAGCTCATTACCCAGCAGTTTTCTGAGGGGATACGCTTGACTCACTTGTCGAAACCCTATTTCACCATCACTCCTGCAGAGCCATACTGAACCTGGATAGAACGTCCTACGCTCAACCCAATTTCACCTGCAAGTAACTCAATTTTCCTACCTCCATGTACGACGACAAACCATATTTAGATCAGGCTGTTGAAATCCTTGGATCCGGCGGATGGATAATGATCCCGCTATTTATCCTTGGCTTGATCGCGTTTTATGTAGCAGCCCGACTTTGGGTATTTTTCCTTCGCGGACATTTTCGCAAGACTACTTTGGAAGAATGTGAGGACTGGGTTAAAGATTCTACCCATGCCAAAGGCCAGGTCGGCGAAATTATTCGCTATTCTCAAGATGGCGTTGAGTCACTCAACGATATTCAAAACCGATTCGCGGAAATTCGCACAGCCGAGATGCCCCGCCTCAACCAGAATATAACCTTTCTGACGATCGTCGTTAACACGGCTCCATTGATGGGTCTGCTGGGAACCGTCCTGGGGATGCTCACAACGTTCTATGGAATCTCCCTCGGTGGCTCGGAAAGCACGACCAATATCGTCGCCAGCGGCATTCACGAGGCTCTGATAACCACTCAGATGGGACTTTGCCTGGCTATCCCCGGCTACTTCGTTATCTATTACTTGAGACAGAAAGTGATCGACTACGAAGGCTTCCTGGTTCGCCTCGAAAGCATTACTCTGCAAAACTTCCGAAACCGGGTAGCTAGCTAAGAATCTTATTAACGCCCCGTACCCTCGACATGAGCACGAATTACAAAACATCGAATCAAGAAGGCAATTTTTTCATAAATGGTGTCTTAGGATTAGCCTTCACCGCAGGGATATTTGTTGTCCTGCCGGCCATGCACATTCTTGGCCAAATCACCATGGAATCTCGGGAAGTGGTCACCATGGACTCAAGCGAAGCTCCACCTCCGCCACCACCGGAAGATCTTCCACCTCCGCCAGAAGAAAAGGAAGAACTGGAAAAGCCTGAAGTTGAAGAGCCCCCACCACCCATGACTCTCAATCAGCTGGAAATGGCCCTCAATCCAGGGGCTGGCGACGCTGTAGGTGATTTCGGCTTCGGCGATTTCGACACTGGTATTGACGCCATGGCAGATATGGAGATTTTCGATCTTCGGGATGTCGACAAATTGCCCAGGGCTCTGTTTCAGGTAGAGCCAAATTATCCTTACGCTTTGAAACAGGCTAAAATTGCGGGATGGGTACAGCTCGAGTGGGTAATCGATGATTCCGGAAAAGTCCTCCGCCCTCGCGTGGTGAAATCCTCGCACCGAGAATTCAATCAGCCAGCGATCGAGTCTATCATGAGGTCTAAATGGTCACCGGCTAAAAAAGGCGGAAAGAACGTGGCCGTTCGCGTAACTCAGCGGATGGATTTCAATCCGTAAACTAAGCAATTAGCCCAAACTTTCATAAGCCCTCCATCACGAGGGCTTTTTCTTTAACGTTTTTCTTACAATTGTAGGATTTAGCTTGATTTCTAAGACTACATTAGTAGGATAAAGAGTATTGATAAACTTAACCTATAATTAATATGGGGACCCAATACACCCCATCTGATATAACGCGCTCAAAAATTACCCCACTTCTGATCGGACTTGGAGGAACGGCTTTCTTGTTCGCCATACTGCCTATTCTCCAAGTCATTCCGAATCCCTTTAAATCTGTTCCAGAGATCTACACTGGCGATACAGCCTACGATAATCCCCCTGTCTTTTCGAACTGCCCGAAGCAGAACCAGTGAAAAAGATAAAGATAAAGAAGCCTGAGCTTGAGCGTACCCTACAAAATATCCCAATCGAAGAACTGCCGAACCTCTTTCGACCAGGAACTGGTACAGGCGCTATCGTTTTAGATGGAGACCTAAGCTAATTCATCAAATCCGATCCAGCAGAAGAGTTTTTCGAAATGAGCGATCTCGATCGCGTGCCCAAAGCCGTCTTCCAGGTAAAACCTCTTCATCCCTACGCCTTGAAGCAATCGAAGATAAATGGATGGGTCCTTCTAGAATGGATCATCACGGACCGCGGAGACGTTAAAAACGTACGCGTTATTCAGTCATCCCATAGCGCCTTCGACAGGCCCGCCCTTGACTCCATTCTGAAATCCAAATGAATGCCCGGAGAAAAATCTGGGAAAGCTGTTAGTACTCGAGTGCGCCAGAGAATCACTTTAAATCCATGATTCCCTGACAACAGATTGAGCGAAATAAAGCCTAGGCTTCCGCCAGGCGAAGCCCAACGAGCGAAGCGTGGCGGAGAAGGAGGGATTCGAACCCCCGGTAGAGTTACCCCTACAACTGATTTCGAGTCAGTCCCATTCAACCACTCTGGCACTTCTCCTTGGATGGGAAAAGGGGCATGAAAGCTACTAGCCATATCATTGCAAGAGGGATTCCAAGCAGATCTCCAGAGCATCCTTCAGCGGTCATCTAGTCGAGATTCGAAGTATTACTCAATTGCTTCCTAAGTTCTCGCGCCCATTTGACTCGGCGAAAACAGAGAAAAACTGCCTATTTTATCACATACTGCAAATCAGTATGTTCAGCGCATACACAGACTACCGTAGACTAGACTGCACGTCCCTTAGGACGCATCAAAACATAACAATCCTCATGAAATACAATACGATTAAAAATGCAGCGCTCGCTCTTTCTATATTTGCCGGCGCGGTTCAACTCTCAGCTGATTCTTTCTCTCTTGCCGATGGCTCCCGCATCGACGGAGAAATCATTAAAGCGCAAGGCAGCGCGATCACCATCTCGGATGCCTCAGGAAAGCGCCAGGGCTATGAGCTATCCCGTTTCGATGCCTCTACCCAATCTAGATCGAATCTTGGAAAGCCGCAAATCCAGAAAAGTCAGACGTCCATACAAATTGGGACAAACAGCCCGTCATTCTATCCAATAACTTGCCACAATTGCCCAGCCAATTTCGCGATCAGAAATTTAGCGGCGAAACTAAAGTGCAGCTTGTTCTAGATGAGGCCGGTAATGTTCTCGCCGCGTCAATTAGATCCGCCAGCCATGATGAACTGAAGGCGCCGTCAATTGAAGCCACCAAAGAATGGAAATTTCAGCCTACTATGGTCAATGGCAAGCCAGTAAAATCAAAGCTTCGCGTACCCTTCAGTTTCGAGAACTCTCCGGAAAAAGAGAAGAGCATTCACGACCGTATTCTCCCTTATTCAGAGGAATCGCCTTTCGCGCTTTAGAAGCCAGAATAGCCACTGCAGGACTCGAGGCATTCGCTTCGTTTCCTGCCTGAAACACAAAAAAGCGATCCGGTTTCCCGGATCGCTTTTTCATTTAAATACTTGTTTTTCTGATACCGACTACTCGCCTACTTCTTCCCCGATCTGGAAACGAGAGAAACGATTGATCTTCATGTTTTCACCCAGCTTGGCGATCTGTTCATTGAGGACTTCCTGTACCGTCTTCTCACCATCCTTGACGAATGGCTGATCCAGCATACAGGCAGTGGAGTAGTACTTATTCAATTTACCCTCGATAATCTTCTGCACTGCCGCTGGGGGCTTGCCTTCAGCTTGGGACGCGGCGATTTCACGCTCCTTTTCTACAAGTTCCTCTGGTACATCCTCACGGCTGATGCAGATCGGATTCACCGCTGCAATGTGCAGGCATAAGTCTTTGACGAAAGCTTTGAAATCATCCGTCTTGGCAACAAAATCGGTTTCGCAATTCACCTCAATCAGCACGCCTACCTTGCCCCCTAAATGGATGTAGGACTCAATTAGTCCTTCAGAGGTATCTCTTCCCGCCTTTTTGGATGCGGAGGCGATTCCCTTTTTCCTAAGAATCGTAATCGCCTGCTCCAATTCGCCATCCGATTCGGTCAACGCCTTCTTGCAGTCCATAAGCCCCGCGCCTGTTTGGCTACGTAGCTCTGCCACTTGTTTCGCTGTGATGCTCATTTGATTGATTATCTTCTAAAAATTGAAATGCGTGAAAACTAAGAATCCTTTTTATCTTCCTCCTTAGAATCCTCAGGAGCTTCTTCAGACGCCTCCTCCTTCACAGGTTTCGGTTTCTCAGCTTTCTTCTCAGCCTCCACAGCTGCGGATTCTGCTTCACCTTCGGCAACCACCTCAGGCTGAGCCGCAGGGGGAGCAGGAACCGGCGCGGGTGCCTCGTCCTCTGGGGCTTCAGCAGTATCCGGAGCTGGATTTACAGCCTCTACTTCACCCTCTGGAGCTTCCGCAACCATTTCTTGGGCCACTGCAGCAGCCGGAGTTTGAACGCCAGACTTTTCTTGCTTAGCCTGACGCTGAGATAGTCCAGCCTGAATACCTTCCACTAGTACCTCCAAAACTATACGAATCGATTTAACCGCATCATCATTTGACGGTATCGGATAATCTACGACAGTGGGGTCGGAGTTCGTATCCACTAAGGCAGCTACAGGAATACCACAGCGTCTGGCCTCGGCAACAGCGATATCCTCGTATTTTACGTCGACAACAATCATCGCGGCAGGAGGCTTATCCATTTTCACGATACCTTCGAAATTCCGATTCATCCGCTCCATCTCGCGCCGAATGGCTGAACCTTCCTTTTTCGGCAACTTGGCCAAGCTGCCGTCAGCCTCCATCTTCTGGTACCTCTTGTATTTGGCGATACTGCTAGAAATTGTTTGCCAATTGGTCAGCATACCACCCAACCATCGGCTCGCGCAAAAGGGCATGCCGCAGTCGGCTGCCGCTTCTCGGATCACTTCCTGAGCTTGGCGTTTAGTTCCCACAAGCAAGACTTCGCCGCCCTTGGCAACCGCCTCTTCCAGGAAATCATAAGCCTTTTTCAAGCCATCGTAGCTTTTAGAGAGATCGATAATGGAGATCCCTTGGCGATGATCAAAAACGAAGCTCTTAGACTTCGGGTTCCAGCGTTT
>MDTA01199491.1_pt1 | contig 13559 bp, 11 predicted proteins | sample 811151 | NCBI WGS metagenome assembly MDTA01 (sample SAMN05326648, study PRJNA326480) | marine metagenome | isolation source: seawater | place: Indian Ocean: South | collected 2010 | reverse complement strand
TTTTAAGGATCAACCTATTTATTTGGAAATTATAGTAATTCCAATAATAAATAATCATTTCAATTTTATTTATAAATTTAATTCTCAAAGATTCCATTTTATATCTTATTTTGGCTCTGTATTGAGACTTTTTTATCATTATTTGATTACTTAAATAAAAATCTGAAGATGTTAGGCAACCGTATAAAATATCTTTTTTAATATAAGTTTTTCTTTTTAAAACAAAATCATTTTTCTCTTTATTTGAGGTCAATAAATTTAATTTGCTTGAAATTCTAAACTTCTCATGATTTTGATGGATAATGAGACATCCCGAAGTAATATCTGCCGTTTTAGTTAATGATCTGGCAGATAAATATAAGTAAATATCAAACAAAACAGTTCCTGGCGAGAGTGTCTTTATATTATTATTATTTATCGTTAGAAGAGATTTGAAAATATATTTATTAATTAGAAAAAAATCTAATGTTCTTTTAGACTGAAATTTGCAGTGTTTATTTAAATATTCTTGCATATTTGAGAAATTAATTTGATTTTTAAAAAATAAATCTATATTTTCGGTATCAAATCTTCTCGATGTTGCGAAACCTATTTTATTTTGTACACATTGTTGAATAATTTCTTCAATGTTGCAGAAAAAAACAATATCAGAATTACTTATGATAATCCAATCAGACAAACTATCGTTGTAATAATCTGATAGTAAAGGTCTTTCCCTTTTTTTTGATTGATATTCTTTTGACAAGAGTTTTATATATCTTGAGTCTTTGGGGATTTCACTTTTTTTATTGAAAATATTTAGCTTAAAACACTCTCTATTTTCTACCTTTAGTATTGGATTCTTATCTTCTAAAAGTTTATCTTTTTTTTTCTCTGGAATTAAAGTCGTCAGAATATCTATTATTGTTGTTTTTTTCATTAAATATTGAGATGCTATGAAAAATAAGAACTTATTAAACCTATTAAAACAAGATAAGACTCTAAATTAGAAGAAATATGAATCAAGTTATCAATTTTGTTGATTTCTTAATTTTTATTTTTATAAACTATTTCTCAATTTTTTATTTAATTGATTATGGGACTAGAACGCTTTAATCTTCCAAAAAACATAATTAAATAAATTATCAATCTGTCAATAAATTTATAATCCTTAAGAAGTTCTAAATCTTCGATGTAGGACTCATGATATTTCGTAATTAAATAAGAAATAATAAATTTTTTATTAGTAAATTTAATTTTATTTTTTACAAATAGCATATCGCCAAATTCTATTCCAACTTGCGTTTTTTGTTTAGGATTACCAAAATAAAGAGAAGAAAAACCTATGAAATTAAAGCCATTACTAGACATTAATTTATGAATTTGTTCTATTCTAGGTTGGCCTTTATATTTCTTAGTAAACCAAGCCTCAACTTCAACAACATCAATATTCTTTAAAGTTTTTCTAGCATTTCTAAGAATATCTAACTCTGATCCTTGTGCATCAATTTTCATTATATTTGCATAAATATTTAAATTATCTAAAGTTCTACATTCAACATCAATAACTTTTTTCACTCTATATCTTAAATCATCCTTTATTACTGGTTCTTTCAAAGAAGAACAATGTGGTTTCTCTGTCAAATATAGTTTTCTAGTGCCATTATCACCAGACAATGCAAAGGGATAAAATTCTATTTTGAAAGATTCATGTTTAAAAATTTTAATTCTTGGATCTGGATCAAATCCAATTAATTTAAAATCATTAAAGGCTATATTTATTATTGGTTTTTTTAAGCCATTTGCTCCAATATCTATTAAGACTAATCTTGATTTCCCACTTAAATTTCTAACAAGAAAAAGTTGTATTATGGTAAAAACTCTTGAGATGATTTTTTGAATAATTTTGTTCATAAATTAATTCAAACTTTTGATAAAAAAGAAAAATTAGATTAAGTTTTTTCTTTTTAAGTAGCCAAGATTTAACTTTTTTTATTTTTAAGTTAAATGTTCATTTTTATTTCTTAAAATAATTGATGCTTTTAATGGTCCAAAAATAGAAAAAATAGAAACTGATACTATAGTACCTAATGTTACTCCTAAAACTCCTAAATTAAGATTCTTTGCAAAAAATATTGATAAAGGTATATTGATTATTGCTGCAATAAGCATTGTAATTAAAGTAATGTTTATACTACCTACTCCATTTAAAAAATAATTAAAAACTCTGTTCCAAGATTGAATAATATTTAAAATAGCCATTGCAGATAAAAGCAAAAAAGTAATTCCAGTTTCTTTTCCTATCCAAAAATCATTTATTATTATCTTTCCAAAAATAATCATTAACAGACAAATTGGAATTACAGGAATGAATGATATGAGGAATTTTTTTAGTGTATTTTTTAATAATTTATAGTCCTTCCCAGCATTAGCTCTGGCAAAAGTTGACCAAAAAGGAGCAAAAAGAGATAGGAAAATAGCAAGAATCCTGAAATATCTTGAAGCAATATCGTATTTAGCAACACTACTTGGCCCTATAAATTGATTGATAATTATGCTATCTGTGGAAAATATAATAGTGCTACAGGCTTGAATAAGAAAGAATTTCCAGCTAAGCTGCCAAATATCAGCAAGTACAGAAAAGTTAAAATATCTAAAACCTGGTTTGTAATCTTTATCAATAAATTGAAAAAAAATTAAGCCCATTAATAATGGCACTATCGCAAGAATTAAAGATCTAGAAATACCAATCAGAAATAATGATTTATCAAATGTTTTTGTTAAGTAAAAAATAACTAAAAGATTTGTCCCCCTTGAAAAGAAATCAATTAAATTCTGAGCGAAAGCAAGATTTATAGCAATTAAAACTGACTTTATTATTTCAGCAGTGTATTGAATTAATGAAAGTATTAGAACAAAAACTAGTAGTAAGTCGAACTCATTTTTGAGAAACTCGGGAGTGTTAATTATATCTGCAAAGTTTATAAAATAATTTGTAATTAAGATTATAAACATCATGCAAAAAGAAACAAAACTTACAAAAATTAGGGCTGTACTTATTAATGATTTTGTTTTTCTTTTATTTCTTTTTTCTATTGAAGATGCAATTTTTGTTATCAGAGTTGAGTTAAATCCTAATTTTATAAAGCTCATCCAACTAGATATGGCGTATAAAGTAATCAATAAACCATAATTTGTTTCATCCAAGTATAAAAATATTAGTCTTATAGATAAAAATTCAAAAATTAATACTGGGAACCTAAATAAACCTGATAAAAATATATTTTTCCTTAGTGTAAGGTTTTTTAAGTTTTTATATTTAATTAACTTCTCTAACATCAAATGATTAAAAAACACTCACTAAAAAATAGGAGAAAAGAAAGGAAATCAATATAAATTTCTTGAATAAATTGCCATTCTTTTTTATTACACCATCCCCAATAATCAATAAAATTCCATATGAGACTCCAAATCCAATAAATCTTTCGAGAGCTACTGCAGTAAATATAGAATATTTATTTAATTTTAAATCAAGATAGAAAAAAGTTAAAAAAAGTTGAAAAATGTAGAAACTATTTATTATGTAAGATTTTTCAAATTCTTTCTTAACAAATTTATTGACTGTGGAAATAATAATCATAAAAATTATACTAACATCAGAAATAGATAGATAAAGAAATATATTTGAAATTAAGGAAGCTATAAATAAATTTTTACTTAAATTCTTTAAAAAATATCTATTTATCTGAAATGCTATCGTAAATGCACCATAAAGTAATAAAGTCACTTCATGATACAAAATTGCCAATACAGCATAAATAAGTGATTGGATGTTTAATTTACTTTCACTAATAGAAATTACGAAGAAATATATTGAAACTTGTTGCCTTACTAAATGCATATCTATCTTTACATGGAAGATGTTTAATATTGCTATAAGCCCAATAAATACTGTTAAATTATTATTTTTATTCTTTCTTAATTTATACAAAGAAAATGTATTAAGAAATGATAATAATATTGCTAAAAATATAATTCTATATTCTAATCCATTAAATATTTTTAAAGGTAGAAATAAAATTTCTTTAGGTATTCCAAGTCTAGTAACTTGAATGTAGTTTCCTATTTTATAGGGGTCAACGTACCATAATAAATCCTGAGTTGGTTTATATAAACCAAAAGCTATTCTTATTAATGCTCCTATTACGAAAATGCCTGTAAATAAGATGAACTCTTTCTTATTACGTTTTAAGTTTATAAAAATATTATTCATCAATAGGTAAACTACTATAAAAATTTGTATTCAAAATAAAATATCATTAATATTAAAAGGTTTCAGCAAAATATAGACTATCTTTTGATAATTCCTTGTATCTAAATAAAATAATAAAACATCCTAAGAAAGATCTTAATAGTCTTGGCCACATTCTTGGTTCTCTTAATAATCTAGGAAACCATTCAAGCCCAATTTTTCTCCAAATAAAACTTGATCTTACTTTTGTATTTCCTAAAAAGTCAACCGCAGCTCCTGTCCCTGCAATAATTGAATCCTTCAAATTTTCATCATTAATGCTTTTTTCCCATATCATATTCGCAATGTATTCCTGTTTCCTTATCCCTAAACAAATAAATATTATTTTTGGAGAAAAATCTAAAACTTTTTTAACTAAAGAAGGATCTAATTTTTTTGAATTTAAAATTCCATCATAAAAAAAACTATCTTTTAAATCATATTTCTTTTTAATATGTTCATGAGCTTTTTTATTTCCCCCAATAATCATAATTTTTTGTTGGTTATATAACTTTAAACAATGGTCCATATAGTCAGGGCCAGTTAATCTTTTATGGGGAATTCTAGTTATTTTTAAAATTAAACTCAAACTAAAACTATCGCACAACATTTTTTTTGATCCATTTAAAGATTTTCTAAAAAGATTATCTGAAAAATACCAATAAGCAGATTCTGCACCAAAAATTATAACTTTATTCATTTCTTAAAATTTTTAGAATCAAGTTAATCTTATCTAAAATAAAGGTTTATAGTTAAATAAATACTTTTAATGAAGGAAATTTAGAAAGTGAGTGAGCATTCATTGAAGTCAGTCATGGTTACTGGTGCAGGAGGTAGTATTGGCTCTGAATTGGTTAGACAAATATCAAAAGAGCTACCTTTAGAGATTTTCTTAATTGATAATTGTGAGTTAAGTCTGTTTAATATTTTTAACGAATTAAAAGCTAATCCAGAATTGATTTCAGTATCATTTAAACCAGTATTAATTGATTGTTCAAAAGATCACTTTTTGGATTTCTTTTCAAATAAAAATGTTGATTATATTTATCATGTGGCAGCATATAAACATGTTAATTTATCAGCAGATAATCCATTGACTTATTACTATAACAACATTATAGGTACTAATATATGTCAGACTTTAGCAATACAAAAAAAAGCAAAATTTGTTTTGGTTTCTACAGACAAAGCAGTTTATCCCGCAAATATAATGGGCAAATCAAAGCGTTTAAGTGAGATTTTAGTCCTCGCAAATGCTAACAAAGCCAAAACTTTAAATAATAATTCTATTGTAAGATTTGGGAATGTTTTAAATTCAAGTGGATCGGTTATACCCATATTTAGGTCACAAATAAATAAGGGTGGCCCCGTAACAGTAACTGATAAAAATGCAACAAGGTTCTTTATGTCTATATCAGAGGCAACTGCGCTTATAGTAAATTCCACTAATGGAAAATTAAAGGAAGGAATATTTGTATTAGATATGGGACCAGTTATAAATATACATACTCTTGCATGTAACCTTATAGAGCAGGCGGGATATAAAGTTTCATATAATAAACCAAACCATGGAGAGATTAAAGTAGAGTTTATTGGTTTAAGACCTGGAGAGAAGAAAGAGGAAGTCTTATCATATGGAGAAATTAGTCAATCTGAAGTTTCAAGGGTAATGATTGCAAAAGAATATATGAGGTTCTCGGAATCAGAAAAAGAAGTTTGTCTAGATTTCGCAAACGGGAAAATATCAGATTTACCTGCTGGATTTTCATGGGATAATGGATTTGGATAAATTTTATAATTGGACTTTAATAGGCTGGAGGGATGCTTTCGATACTCTAAAAGTTTATTTCGAAGATCATAAATTAAATTTAAATTTTATATCAACAGATAAAGTTATAAACGAAGAGAAATTCTACACTAATGACAATATAATAATCGCTTCAACTTTTAAAAGATATTCAATAAAGGAAATGCAAAAACTTATTGATATATTTAGTGAAAGAATTTCTAGTCAAATTTTACGTAAAAAAAATCCTAATATAATATATTTATCATCCTCTTCAGTTTATGGTCTTTCTAGTTCAAAAGACTCCTTTACTGAGAATGCCCTAGAAAATCCATATAACGAGTATGCTTTTGAGAAATTAATTTTTGAAAATCTTCTTGTAAAATTAGCTGAGGAAACTCAAGGAAAATGTATTATTCTTAGAGCAGCTGGTTTCTTTGGTAAATATGAATTATTTGGCAAATCTACTAATATCATAGATATTTTATATGAAAGTAATCTTCTTCAGAAAAAAATTAGTTTAGACATTGAGTATGGAGGATGCCAAGTTAGGGATTTCATTCACATCAATGATTTATTCGAAATATTAAGCTTGTTTGCTAAAAATATTAATAAAATTCAAAAAAAATCGAATAAGGAAATTTTTAATGTGAGTAATAATAAAAAATATAGAATTAAAGATATCCTAAATATTGTTCAATCAAATAATAAAAATATTCAAATAAATTACGATAATAAACTCGCCAATAAGATACACAATTCTCTCGATAATAAAAAATTAGTAAATTTATTAGGTAAGGAAGAGTTTATACAAATTGAAGATTATATTTAATATTTGGTTTTTTGATAATAAAAATCCTTATCTCTCAAATAAAATTTATTGTTGCTATTTATGATTCCCTTGGGATTAGAATTTAATATAGATTTTCTAGTATTGATTGCAAGAATTCCTTTTCGTTTAAATCCCTAGTGTAACTAAGCATATTTGTTCTTGAAACTATAAGATCTTCTCTAAAAAATTTTAATTCTCGAAAATCTTTTATTGAAACGAAACAATTTCTTGGTAAGAATCTTTCCAAAATATTCTCACTTTTTGTGTCCTTGATACAAGTTATTGGAATACCCCAATAACCTGCTTCTAATACTATTAATGGCGCAAAATCTGCATTACTTAAAAATATTAAACATGGAAAATATTTCTTAGAAATTAATTCGACTTTAGATTCTATATCTTTAGTATTAAAAGCTCGTATTATAGTATGATTTTTTTTTGATGATAGGCAGTCTTTTGGTGACGCTGATCCTATAGTAAAAAAAGGGTATCCCTCTCTACAGGATTCTAGTAAGAAATTAAACTTGTCCCATCCTTTCATTTTTGTACAATACCCAAGATGTAATGGGGCTAAAGGTAATTTAAAATCCTCTACTATAGATATATTGAGTTTGCTTTTTTCAAAAAAAGGTTTAATGATAACTTGACCTTTAATTTTATAGCTAAAATTTGCTATTGTAATAACTTTAGAATTTTTAAAAAATATTTTTCTAAACTTTTTAACTTTAAAAATTGGGTTTTTAAAACAAATATCTACGCATAATATGAAAGTCAAATCATGTGATTTGCTTCTCATTAATAAAAGTATTAATATATCTCTTAAAAATGAGGGAAAGGCAATAGATGGTTGAAATAAAATTTTTGAATTTTTTGGGACTTTTATAAGTTTTTTTATTATTCCTAAATTACTTTTTTGTGTTTCTATAAAGTTAAATTTTTCGTATGAATTATTCAATTTTTTCTTTAGAAAAGAGATGATTTTACCAGAACCATAATATGATGATCCTCCAATTAGATAAAAATTTTTTTCAAGCATCTTTAGTGATTAATTTATTTAAAATGATGTCCTCATCCAATTAAAGTGCCAGAAATAATTTTAAATGAACAAATGGCACAAATTAAAAAATGAGTGAATAATATTATTTTTAAAGTTTTTTTGTCACTGTATCCATTATTTAATAGTCTGTGATGTAGGTGATTTCTATCTGGCAGGAATGGGGAATTTTGTTTTAATATTCGCGAAGTAATTACAACAACCATATCTAGAATAGGAATCCCTAAAATCAAAATAGGGTAGTAAAAAATGTATAAACTATTTGAATTTTGTATTTCAAAAAAATTATAAGACAAAGGTAAAATACCTAGGTATGAAAGAACACATCCACATATATTTGAGCCTCCATCCCCCATAAGTATTTTTGCAGGAAAATAATTATATTTCATAAACCCTATTAGCGTGCCTATCATGGATATTGCAATAAGAGGGAAAATTATAAAATTTAAATGAAAACCAATTAAAAAAAATGCAAGACAGCTGATTGCAGTTATTCCAGAAGCTAATCCATCTAAACCATCCATCCAGTTAATAGCGTTAGGAACTCCAACTAACCAAAAAATTGTTATTAAATAACTAAATATGGGATTAATTGGAATATTTAAGTTTTGAAATCCAAGCAAATTTATATCTAAATTTTCTAAAAAGATACCTTGACTAAAAGCTAAAGAAGCAATAATTATTTGAAAAAATAATCTTAACCATGGAGACAATTCATAAATATCATCAGCAAAACCTATCAAGAAGAAAGCAATAAAATAAAATAATGTAAAAAAAATGTTAATGTTTTCATTAATTTCAAAATCTGAAATTTTTAGGAAAAATAAACCTATAATTAAAGTAGTAAAAAGACTAAAAATAATAGCTAGACCTCCAATTCTAACAAGAGAGCCCTTATGCTTTTTTCTTTTATTTGGTTTATCAATTATGGAGTATTTTTCCCCTATCTCAATTGTTAATGGTACTAATTTAGCTGTTAGGAAAAAAGATAATAAAAGGCTAGAAGCATAAATAAGAATCATTAGAGAAAAACTTTTAGTTTAATTAATGCTTAATAAGAAATTATCTATCGTTTTATCTTATTGCATTTATAAAAAATAATTAATTATTTTAGAAGATATTTTAATATATGTAGTTGCTTCTAACTTAATTTTGTTAGAGAAAAATTTTTTAATTCTTCAACAACTTTTGTATTTCTGCTTTTCACAAAATAATGATTAGAAAATTCTTAAAAGGATTACTTAATAAATTGTTTTTTATTACTTATCTATTTAATAAACAATAGAATTCTTAATTGTTTTTATGGGAAATTTCTTAAAGAAATTTTCTAAAAAGTGATATTGTTTCTTTTATTCCTTCATCAAGGTTTATTTTAGGTTTCCAACCAAGTTGGGTTATCCTTTCAATATCGAGTTGTTTTTTAGGAGTACCATCTGGTTTTGAATCATCCCAAATGATTTGTCCTTTAAAGCCCGCATAAGTTGATATTTTAAGTGCGAGATCAAAAATAGAAATATCTTTTCCAGTACCAACATTTAAATGATTCAGTAATTTCCCATCATCTGTTTTAGGGGCTTTAGGATCTTCAGGATCCCAATTTTCAAGACAAAACACAACAGCCTTTCCAAGATCGTCAACGTGAAGAAATTCTCTAAGAGGTTCACCTGTTCCCCAGCATTCTACATGGCTTCTTCTTTCATTGATTGCTGTACAAAATTTTGAAATTAGAGATGCCATGACATGACTAGATTCAGAATGATAGTTATCGCCAGGACCATATAAATTTGTAGGCATTAAAGAAATAGCGTCAAAACCATGCTGTTTTCTTAAAGCCTCACATAACTTAAGTCCTGAAATTTTTGCTATTGCATACCATTCATTGGTTTCTTCTAGAGAACCATTTAGAAGATAATCCTCCTTAATTGGTTGACGGGCAAACTTTGGATAAATGCAACTACTTCCTAAAAAGAGTAATCTTCTTGTTCCATATTTCCATGCTGCTTCAATAACGTTTGTTTGTATTTTGATATTCTTTAAAAGAAAGTCAGTTGGAAATGTTTTATTTGCGAGGATACCACCAACTTTTGCAGCAGCCAAAACAACTACGCTAGGCTTGTTTTTGATAAACCATTCTTCAACATTATTTAAACAAGTTAGATCAAGCTCGTTTCTACAGGGAGTTAGAAGTGTCCCACCATTTTTTTCATTACAATACCCTTTTTTTAGAAGAGCTCTACAAACAGCTCCCCCAGCCATCCCTTTCGCACCTGCAACAAAAATTCTGTCTCTTAAATTGATTTTGTAATGCATAAATTTAATCTTATGAGTAAATTTTAATACTTTTAAAAAGTGCCAAATAATTTATCAATCATATTAGATCTCTGTCTTTTAACAATTTTTCTTTTTTGGCTTCTTTTAGATCATGCTCAACCATTTCACTTACTAATTCTTCCAAGGTGGTGGATGGAGACCAACCAAGCTTTTCTTTAGCTTTACTTGCATCTCCAAGTAATTCATCTACCTCAGTAGGTCTAAAATATCTAGAATCAATTCTTATAACAATTTCATTAGTATCAGCTCTCCTTCCAACTTCATTTAGTCCTTCATTCTCCCAAATTATTCCATTCTTATTATTTTTATTCCAACCAAGTTTGTTGGCGGTTATTTCAATAAATCTTCTTACTGTTTCCATCCGCCCTGAAGCTATAACAAAATCTTCTGGGACCTCCTGTTGTAACATCAGCCATTGCATCTCAACATAATCCCTCGCGTGGCCCCAATCTCTTTTTGAATCTAAATTTCCCATAAAAATACATTCCTCGAGACCTAAATGTATTCTTGCAAGGCCTCTAGTTATTTTTCTTGTGACAAAAGTTTCTCCTCTTCTAGGACTTTCATGATTAAACAGGATACCATTGCACGCATACATTTCATATGCCTCACGATAATTGATGGTAATCCAGTATGCGTATAATTTGGCTGCTCCATAGGGGCTTCGAGGATAAAAAGGTGTTCTTTCATTTTGCGGAACCTCCATAACTTTTCCAAATAATTCACTTGTACTAGCCTGATAAATCCTGGTTTTATTTGTAAGGCCTAAATTTTTAACTGCCTCTAAAATCCTTAATGTACCGATCGCGTCGCTATTAGCAGTGTACTCTGGTGTTTCAAAACTAACTGCCACATGACTTTGAGCTCCTAAATTATAGATTTCATCTGGCTGAACTTTTTGGATAATGTTAGTGAGGTTTAAACTATCTGTTAAATCTCCATAATGTAAAATTATATCAGGATTCTCTGAATGAGGATCCTGATATAAATGATCGATTCTTGAGGTGTTAAAACTACTTGATCTCCTTTTTATACCATGTACCTGATATGATTTTGAGATTAAAAATTCTGCAAGATAACTTCCATCTTGTCCAGTTATTCCAGTAATTAAGGCAATTTTCTTTTTCACTCTAATTTTATTTAAACTCGTTGTCTTATTATTTATTATATAACAGCAGCTTATGGTATATATGCCCTGCTATTCCCGTTTATTTAATTTGCTTATTTTAGTTATTAAATATTTTCTAATAGATTTTGGTCCTTAATATTTGATAAGAACTTATAATAAAAAAACTTATAAAAATAAAATTGTCATTAGTTCTAGCTACTGGTGGACTTGGCTTTATTGGAAGTCATACTTGTATTGATTTAATTGAAAATGGTCATAATGTTCTGATAATCGATTCATTAGTTAATAGTCAAATTAATAATTTAGAAAAAATAAAAAATATTATTAATACTTCTTGTATTTCTCAAAGAGGTAAACTAACTTTTGAAAAAGGTGACTTAAAAGATAAAAATTGGTTAAATAATATTTTCAAAAAACAAATCTCCTTAAAAAATCCTATTGATTCTGTTATTCACTTTGCAGGTTTAAAATCTGTTGGAGAATCTGTATTAAATCCGCTCAAATATTGGGAAGAGAATATTTATGCAACCTTGAGTTTGCTATCCGTAATGGATGAAAATAATTGTCATGAAATCGTTTTTAGCAGTAGTGCAACAGTTTATAAACCAATTTTGGATAAATTAAAGGAAACTTCTCATACAGAACCAATAAATCCATATGGTAATTCAAAGCTTGCAATTGAGACTATTCTAAATGATTTATACAATGTTAAAAACTATTGGAAAATAATAAACCTAAGATATTTTAATCCCGTTAGTGTTCATCATTCAGGAACGATTGGAGAAGTAAAAAAAGGAAATCCAACAAACCTATTCCCAATTCTAGAAGATGTTGCTGCTGGTAAGTTGGAAAAACTATTCATTTATGGTGATGATTGGCCTACTTTTGACGGCACATGCATAAGAGATTACATTCATATTATGGACTTATCGAAGTCCCATTATGCTGCTTTGAAATTTATTAAAGAAAATAATCCACAATATATTTCCATTAATATTGGTACAGGAATTGGTTTAAGCGTTAAGGAAATTATTAATACATACTCAAGGATTAATAGAGTAAATATTCCATTCGATATTGTAAAAAGAAGAAGAGGAGATACTCCATATCTTGTGGCAGATAATTCCTTGGCTTTAAAATTACTTGATTGGAAACCAGTTAAAACAATTGAAGATATTTGCATCGATAGCTTTAGATATATAAAAAAAAATCTTTAATTTCTAACTATCAAGTAATTTTTAAGTTGCTTTTGTCAATATTATTCCAATTTAATTTATGCCGTATTATTATTTATAAGATCTTGTAAATGATTTAAATTATTTCCAAAAATTAAAAAATTATTATAATAATTAATGAAAAAATTACCCATACAACCAATTATACTTTGTGGGGGAAGTGGAACTAGATTATGGCCCCTTTCAAAAGAGAATTTCCCTAAGCAATTCTTAAATTTGAGCGTTAATAATAAAAAATCATTATTACAAAATACTTTGCTTAGGATAAAAAATATTGATTCTATACTTGAACCGATATTAATTTGTAATGAAGAACATAGATTTATTGTCGCAGAACAAATCAGGGAAATTGGTGTAAAATCTAAGTCAATAATATTAGAACCAGATGGCAGAAATACAGCTCCAGCAGTCGCTTTAGGAGCTATTCAGTCAATTTCAAATAACAATGATTCGCTACTTTTAATATTATCGGCAGACCATCATATTGAAGATTCTAAGAAGTTTATAGAAGTTATCAATACCGCCTGTAAATATGCCACCTCTGGCAGATTGGTTACTTTTGGGGTTTCACCAGACTCAGCCGAAACTGGTTTTGGATATATTGAAACAGTTGAAGCTCTTACAAATGAAATCAAACCTTCATCCATAAAAAGTTTTATAGAAAAGCCTAATTTAGAAGTTGCTAAGAAATTAATTTTAGATAAGAGGTATAGATGGAATAGCGGAATATTTTTGTTTAAGGCAAGTCAGATAATTGATGAGTTTAATAATTATGAACCTGAAATTATAGATTTATGTTCTAAATCATTAAAAAAATCATATCATGATTTGGATTTCCTTCGTATAAACAAGGATTATTTTTTAAAGTGCAAAAATATTTCAATTGATAATGCAATCATGGAAAAAACCGAATTGGGAATTG
>MDTA01067942.1_pt1 | contig 13563 bp, 10 predicted proteins | sample 811151 | NCBI WGS metagenome assembly MDTA01 (sample SAMN05326648, study PRJNA326480) | marine metagenome | isolation source: seawater | place: Indian Ocean: South | collected 2010 | reverse complement strand
TTTCTAAATCAATAATTTGTTTATTATATTTTTTGTAATCTTTAGCTAGATAGTCTTTCATTTCTTTATCTTTAAATAACTTTCCCTTTTTAAGATCGATCGCAACGATTTGCCCTGGGCCTAATTTACCTTTTTCAATTATGTTTTCTTCTGGAATATTAATCATTCCTGACTCTGATCCAGCAAAGAATAAATTATCCGATGTCATTGCGTATCTTAAAGGTCTTAATCCATTTCTATCTGTAGAAGCTAAAACCCATTTAGCGTCAGTCGCGCAAATAGCTGCTGGCCCATCCCAAGGTTCAATTGTACTATTTAAAAAATTAAATAAATCTTGATGATTTTTAGGTACCGTCTTGCTTCTTTTTGACCAAGCATCAGGTATCATCATCAACTTTATTAAAGGTGCTAATTTTCCTGAGTGAGTTAGTAATTCAAATACATTATCCAATGCGCCTGAGTCTGATGTACTCCTAATGACCGGTTTAAGGTCTTTTACATTTTTAAAAAGAGAACTCGACATATCTTGTTCATGGATTTTCATCCAATTTATATTGCCTTTTAATGTATTAATTTCACCGTTATGAGCTAATGTTCTAAAAGGTTGTGCTAAGTCCCAACTAGGAAAAGTGTTTGTTGAATATCTTTGATGAAAAATTGCAAATCTAGATGTTAGTTTTTTATCATTTAGATCAGGGTAAAATTCTGCAAGCATTTCTGCAAGAAACATTCCTTTATAGACTATTGATCTAGAGCTAAACGAACAAATATAAAAATTTTTAATTTGGTTTTCTCTTGCACGCTTTTCAATTTTTTTTCTAGCCTCAAATAGATTTCTCTCTAAATCATTTGCAGCTAAATTTTCATTTTTCTTAAACATCACTTGAGCTATTTCTGGTCTACTTTGCTCAGCTGTTTTTCCAAGAACGTTGGAATTTATTGGAACCTGTCTCCAGCCATAAATATAAAAATTTTCTTCCAATAAAACTGACTCTATTATCTCTCTACACTTTTCTTGCTCAATGTAATCGGTTCTAGGTAGAAAAACCATTCCAACACAAATTCTTTTTGTTTCATCAGGGGTGTGACCTGTTATTAAGATTTTTTCCTTAAAAAACTCTGGGGCTATTTCAATTTGGATCCCGGCACCATCTCCAGATTTACCATCAGCATCTACTGCTCCTCTATGCCAAATAGCTTTTAAAGCTTCAATACCGTACTCCACTATTTTTCTTGATTTTTTTCCATCAGTTGTAGCAATCATACCTACTCCACACGCATCGTGTTCCATGCTTTCATCGTAAGAATGACTCTTTTTCAAAATTTCTTTATTTTTTTTGTATTTATTCATAATTAATTAGGCAGCCTTAGTAGATTTTTTTATTTTAGCTTGCAAGAATTTTTCAATTTGAACTGCCGCATCTCTTCCATCCTTAATCGCCCAAACTACCAAAGAAGCTCCTCTGACTATATCTCCCGCAGCAAAAACACCCTCTAGGTTTGTTTGCATTGAAGTTAAATCTATTTTAATAGTTCCCCATCTTGAAACTCTTAAATTGTTTTCACCAAATAATTTTGGCAAATCTTCAGGATCAAATCCTAATGACTTTATCACAAGATCAGCTGGTATTTTAAATTCTGAACCTTTTAAAATTTCTGGTTTTTTTCTACCAGAAGAATCTGGTTGTCCGAGTATCATTTTGCATACTTCAACCTCTTTTACTTCTTCTGTGCCTAAAAAACTTTTTGGACTCGTTAGCCAAACAAAATCTACACCTTCCTCTTCAGCATTTCCCACTTCTCGTGCTGAGCCTGGCATATTAGCCTTATCTCTACGGTATAAGCACTTTACTGATTTTGCTTTTTGTCTTACGGCTGTTCTAACACAATCCATTGCAGTATCACCACCGCCGATTACTACTACGTTTTTACCTTCAGCGTTTAGTGTTCCATTGTCAAACAATTCTACATTATCTCCTAAACCTTTTTTGTTAGATGCAGTAAGAAATTCCATTGCAGGAAAAATATTTTTTAAATTCTTTCCAGGAATCTCTGTTTCTCTAGCTTTGTAAACCCCGGTTGAAATTAAAATCGCATCGTGCTTTTCCCTCAGTTGATTTAACGTTTTATCTTTTCCTACTTCAAAGTTTTGTACAAATTTAATTCCACTATCTTTTAAAAGTTTAGTTCTTCTTTCAACAACATGTTTTTCTAATTTAAAGTTTGGTATCCCATAAATCAATAAGCCACCTGGCCTATCATATCTGTCATAGATTGTAACTTGATAACCAGACTTTCTTAGTTCTTCACCACATGCCAGACCTGCTGGTCCTGCTCCAATAATTCCAACTGATTGCTTTAATTCTTTTTTTATCTGAAGAGGTTTTACCCAACCTTTTTCCCAAGCAGTATCTGTAATATATTTCTCTATAGAGCCGATTGTTACCGTTCCATGGCCAGACTTTTCTATTACACAATTTCCCTCGCATAATCTATCTTGAGGACAAATACGACCGCAGACCTCGGGCATATTATTTGTACTTTGCGATATTTCGTAAGCATCTTTTAATCTGCCTTCTGCGGTAAGTTTAAGCCAATCTGGTATGTTGTTGCTTAATGGGCAGTGAATTTGGCAGAAAGGGACGCCACATTGAGAACATCTACTAGATTGTTCTTTAGCCTTATTATTAATAAATTCATCATAAATTTCGTTAAAATCAGTTTGCCTTTTTCGTACTTCTCTTTTTTTCGGAGTCTCCTGATTCAATTTAACAAATTTAAGCATTTTTTTACTCATAGTTTGGGCAAAATAATAGAAAAATGTTAAATTTCATAGTCTTTTAAGGTAAGTGTTATTGACCATTTTTCCTGAAAATCCTTATTATACGTGATTATATTTTGCATAACTGATATGCATTTCAGAATGTCATCAAATTAACAATCATTTATTCTAAGAAAAACCATGTTAGAAATTATCGTTTTATCTTTTATTCAAGGGGTCACAGAATTTATACCAGTTAGCTCTTCTTCTCATCTAATTATAATTTCTAGTTATTTTAATTTTCAAAATCAGAACTTATCTATAGATGTGAGTTTACACATAGGATCTTTTTTAGCAGTAATTTTCTTTTTTAAAAACGAAGTATTTAATTTTTTTAAAAATAAATTATTATTCATCAAAATAATAATTGCATCAATTCCTGTGATGTTGGTAGGACTGATATTAGTAAAATTAAATTTAATTGAAGCTTTAAGAAATATCAAAGTTATTGGTTGGACTACATTAATTTTCGGAATACTCCTGCTTGTAAGTGACCAAAAAAGTAGAGAGCGAAAAATTGAAAATAATTTTGATATTAAGTCAGCACTTTTGATTGGGCTCTTTCAAGTTTTGTCATTAATCCCAGGTGTAAGCAGATCTGGGATTTCTATCACAGGTGCAAGATTTCTTAAATTTAAAAGAATAGATGCGGCAAAAATTTCTTTTTTACTGTCTATTCCAACTTTAGCAGCTGTAAGTATCTTTGGAATTAAAAATCTTATTGAGTCCCAGACTTTTGAAATATCTTTTCATAATTTATTGTCTATTATTGGTTCTTTTATATTTTCTTTAATAACAATAAAGTATTTTTTAAAATTTATTGAAAAGTTTAGTCTTAAGATTTTCGTGATTTACAGAATTTTATTAGGTGTGCTTTTACTGAGCATTTCATATTTATAATACAATAGTAAAAATAATAAGTATAATTAAAATAATAATAAAGAAAAATATAACTGCTTTTTGCAGTGGCTGTTCAAATATTTTTTTCATTTTTTTTCTTGATATTATTCAAAAATGCATAAAGAAGCCAGTATATATAAAAAGGTATCCATTTTATCATTTTAAAATTACTTTTTCTATTTGGAACTTCCCTCCAAATACTTGGTATCTCTTTTATCTTATATTTTAAGATAAAAGATTTCGCTACAAGCTCAAGAGAATAAGTAAATCCCTTAGTAGACTGAAAATTAATATTATTTTTTACCTTTTTGTTAAACATTTTAAAAGCATTCGTACAGTCCTTGTAAGGCAATCCAGCAATATAATAAATTAAAAGTGACCCGGTTCTTGTTACAAATTCTTTTATTGGTTTTGCACCAATCATTTTTCCACCTTCAATAAATCGGCTTGGTATTATTAAATCATTACCATCTTCAATATATTTAGTCATTTGGTTTATTATTTTAATATTTTCAAAATCATCAGCCATATAAACCAAAATAATCTCTGCGTCAGACTTTTTAATGCCCTCTAATATAGCAGAATTAGGACCGTTTTCCGGATTTTTTACTAAAAGGATTTCATTCTCAAAAATTTTATTTTTTTTTAAGTGTAAAAGAGTTTTGTCATTATCGTTATCGTAACAAATTAGTACACGGAATTTAAATTTAATTTCCTTTGCTAAGTTATTTAACAATTCAATAATTTTTTCATCCTCGTTATAAACTGGTATTATAATATCAAGCTTAGACATATTTATTTAATATGAGGTGTAGGAAATGGAACAATAAATTTTCCTCCTTTTTTTATAAATTCAGATTTTTTTAAAAAAAAATTTTTATAGTTCCATGATAATAATAAAGCATATTCTATTTTTTGGTCAATGAATGTTCTATCGTCAACAATTTTAATATGGGTTCCTGGTGTAAATTTACCAATTTTCTTTTTATTATTTTCAGAAACTAATTTGATTATATTTTTTTTTAATTTTAAACAATTTAATAACGTATTTCCCTTGGATGAGGCAGTGTAACATCCTAATTTTGAGTTTTGCCTATGTTTTTTAATAATAATTTCTTTTAATTGTTTTATTTTAAAATTTACCTTTTTATTGAAAGATTTATATCTTTCAATTTTTTTTATGCCCCATTTTTTTTCATGAGCTAATGCCTTTTTTATTCTTATATTTTTTTTGTAAATTGAGTAATCATTAGCTAAAAAAATCCTTAATGCTGGTCCCGATGCTCCAAAATTTAATTTTTCATAGTCTATAATTTGTATACCATTTTGACTGAATAAATGTTCCAAAGGAGTTAAAGAAAAGTAAGAAAGATGTTCGTGATAAATGACATCAAAAATAGAACTATTGATCATGTCTAGTAGGTAGGGAAATTCTATAACTATTAAATTTTTTTCGTCTAATAAATTTTTTAGACCTTTTGTAAAATCCCTTAAATTGGGTATTTGGGCAAGAACATTTGTTATTGTAATTAATCTGGGTTTCTTAAATCTTTTTAAATAATTTTTTGCTGATAAATTCCCAAAAAATTTTTTGAATAACTTTATTCTTTTATCTTTTATAAATTTAGAAGCGTTAGAAGGTTCAAATCCTGTTAATAATTTATATTTTTTTGGAAAATGTTTTAATAATATACCGTCATTACAACCAATGTCTAAAATTCCCTCGGACGGCTTAATTTTATATTTTTTAATTAAATACATTACTAGGTTTTTATAATGGTTGGATAGAGCAGAGGAAGATGATGAAAGATAGTCATAATCACTAAAAATAAATTTTGTATTTGGAATAATAGAAAGTTGGCTTAAACCACAATTTTTACATATTACAACAGCTAATGGAAATTTCTTCTCTTTTTTAATTTCGTTGTATTTTAAGAATGAGTTTGAAAAAGGTTGTTCACCCAAATTTAAATATTTTTCAAGATTCTTGGACTCACAAATTCTGCATTCATTTAAGGGAGGGTTTTTCATTTTGAATACTAATTTTTATAACTTAATACAATGGAAAAAAAAAGTGATTTCTGATAGTAAATTGTTTCCGGTAGTTAGGAATTCTTATGGACAATAAAAATATTTCTATAATAGGTGGAGCAGGACATGTGGGTGCACCATTAGGTTTAAGTTTAAGCTCTAAAGGTTTTAATGTTACTTTAATTGATAAAGATCAAAAAAATATTGAAAGTTTAAATGAAAAAAAAATGCCATTTTTAGAAGAGGGTTGCGAACCGATTTTAAAAAAAATGGTTAAAAAAAAAAGAATACTTGCTACATCAAAATTCGAACAAATTAAAAATTCTAAATACATAATTATATGTATTGGAACGCCAGTGAATAATAAACAGAAACCTGAATTAAAGAAATTTATTAGTTTATTTTTAAGTATCAAAAAATATTTAACAAAAGATCAAATTGTTATTATAAGGAGCTCTGTTAGTTTAGGAACTTGTGAAAAAGTTTATGATATTATCAAAGATAAATGTAAAAATTTAAGTTATTGTCCAGAAAGAATAGCTCAAGGAAAATCAATAACAGAATTACCTAAAATTTCTCAAATTGTTTCTGCGTTTACAAAATATGCTAAAATAAAGTCAGGAAACCTTTTTAAAAAAATTAGCAAAAAAGTTATTTTTACAAATATTAAAGAAGCGGAATTAATAAAATTATTTTCTAACGCTTACAGATACATAAATTTTTCAATTTCGAATCAGTTTTTTTTAATTTGTGAAAGAGAAAATTTAAATTTTTTTAAAATTAGAAGACTTATGAGAGATAATTATATTCGAAACGAAAATCTTCCAAAAGCTGGATTTGCAGCGGGTCCATGTTTACCTAAAGATACTTTACAATTATCATCGCAATACTCTCATAAATATGAGCTTTTCAAAATCGCCTATAAAATCAATGAAAGTATTCCTGGTTTCATAGTTAATAAAATTTCTAAAATTAAAAACTATAAGAAGAAAAAAATTGGAGTTCTAGGATTGTCCTTTAAATCTGGGAATGACGATATTAGAGATTCTTTATCGATAAAACTTTTAAAATTATTAAAATCAAAAGGCCTTAAAACATTTCAATCTGATGAATACTATAAAGATAAAAGGAATATTGATAAAAATACTCTAGTAAGAAAATCAGATATTATTATTGTATCAACTCCTCATCAACAGTATAAAAAACTCAAAATTAAAAAATCGAAGATATTAATTGATATTTGGGGTATTTTTGAAAAAGAATAACAAAATTTTATTACTTGGTGGATCAGGGAATTTAGGCAAAGCAATAATAAAATCAAATTTATTTGATTATCTTTACTTTCCATCAAAAAAAAAATTAAACTTATTGGATAATCCTGAAATCAAAAAAACTTTAATTTCAAAAAAGATTGATTTAGTAATAAATTGTGCTGCTGTGGCCAAAGTAATAGATTGTGAAAAAAATCCAAAAATGGCATTTAAAATTAATATAGTTGGAACTGAAAATTTAGTATCTCAAATAAAGCAGGCATAAAAAAATTTAAGGAAAAAAATAAAGTTAATTCATTTATCAAGTGATGCGGTATACCCTGGTAAGAAGGGAAATTATAAAGAAAATGATAAATTACTACCCTATAATAATTATGGTTGGACAAAATTATTATCTGAAATGAGTGTCAAGACCTTAAAAAAATATTTAATTATTAGAACAAAGTTTTTTGATAAAAATAAAATTAAATTTAAAGAGTCGCCTGTAGACTCTTATTCTTCAAGAATTGAAATTCGTGATTTAGTAAGCAAAATAAAGTATTTATTGGATATCGATTTTAATGGAATTATTAATATTGGAAATAAAAGACAATCTGACTTTGATGCTTACAAAAAATATAAAAAATCTTTAAAACCGTGTAAAAGGAAAAAAATATTAAAAAATTTAAATGTAACTTTACCGATAGACTGTTCAATGAATATAAAATTGCTCAAAAGATTGGAAGCTAAAAGATGAAAAAGAAAACTGTACTCATAACTGGAGGAACAGGATTTATTGGTTCAAACATAGCAAGAATGCTTGTTCAAAAAAATTTTAAAGTCAAAATTTATGACAACTTTTCAAGACACAAACTTAAAAATATTAAAATGCTACCTAAACAAATAAAAATTATTAAAGGAGATATTAGAAATAGAAAAAAATTATTTAAATCCCTAAAAGGAGTTAACATAGTAATTCATTTAGCATATATTAATGGAACAAAATTTTTTTATACAAAACCAGTTGATATTTTAGATATTGCAGTCAAAGGGATATTAAACGTTTTAGAAGGTTGTATTAAGTTTAAAATTAAAGAATTATATTTAGCATCAAGCTCAGAAGTTTATCAAACACCTAACAAAGTACCAACTAACGAATTAGAGCCTCTCAAAATTCCCAATGTATATAATCCAAGATATTCTTATGGTGGAGGAAAAATATTGACTGAGCTTATGGGCATTCACTACGGAAAAAAATATTTTAAAAAATTAATTATTTTTAGGCCACATAATGTTTATGGAAAAAATATGGGTAAAGAACATGTGATACCAGAATTCATAAATAGATTTAAGTATCTCAAAGGCAAAAGATTTGTAATTCAAGGGACTGGGAATGAAATAAGATCTTTTATTTTTATCGATGATTTTGTGAGAGCTTTTGATTTATTGATGAAAAAAGGAAGGCATCTAAATATTTATAATTTAGGAACCTCAGAAAAAATAAAAATTAAAGAATTGGCTTTTAAAATGTCAAAAATTTTTAAGAAAAAGATATTTTTAAAGAAAACCAGTATTTCAAAAGGTGGAACAATAATAAGAACTCCTGATATAAGTAAAATAAAAAAACTAGGCTTTACACCTAAATTTAATTTACAAAAGGGTATAAAAGAAATTTTGAAGATCTAATGAAGAAATATCTTAATCTTGCAAATCATAAAAAATTTGATTTATATGCCAGTCTTTTTTTATTAATAATTACTGTTCTCTTTAGATTACCTTTAATTGAGATTTATGGGGACACATCTTTGGAATACGAGTGGACTAAACTTGTAAGAAATCTTGTTGAGAGTAAACAATTAGTCTGGAAAACTATAGATGGATTTATGCTACCCAATTTATGGGTTCCTCCGTTATATGCTTACTTTATTTATTTTTTTACTTTTTTTGGCTTAGAGGGAGAAAATCTTATTTTATATGTAATATTAACTCAAATTTTCTTATCATCAGTTGCTGTAGTATTTTTTTTTAAGATAAATAAATTTTTTTTCAATAATCAGCTTAGTTTTCTATCTGCAATAATTTTTTCTCTTTTCCCACTATACGCCTACGCTTCTACACAAATTTCATCAATAACTTTACAAGTATTTTTCACAATCTTATTTATCTATTATTTATTTAGAACAATTAAATCCCAGAATTTTTTCAATATATTAATATTTTCTATAAGCGGTGGTCTTCTTGTTTTGTTGCGTGGGGAATTTTATGCAATCTTTATTATATCACTGATTTATATGCTTTTTCTAAATATAAAAATTAAAAATATCATAATAATTTGCTCATTAGCTTTAATAATAGCTTCTCCTTATTTGGTAAGAAACTATTTAATTTTTGATAAAGTAACAGTTTTAAATTCCTTTGGTTATAATATTTGGAAAGGGAATCATCCAATTGCAGTAGAAAAATCGATTGTAGCTGGTGATGAGACTAGATCAGATGAAATACAGCAAGAAGTAGATAAAATTCCGAGAGATTTAAATTATAGATTTAAATTTAATGAAATTTTCTTTCATGAAACTATTGAAAATATTAAAGAAAAACCCGTCGATCATTTTTTATTTGTAGTTAAAAAGGCGGTCTCGTTTATTTTAATAGATTTTAACTCACAGGATAAAAATTATTATAACGCATGGCATTATATTCCGGTTTTGATTGTTGGTTTAGTTTCAATAATTGGAATAGTTTTATCAGACAAGAAGTCACATAATCTAAATTATTTAATTCTTTTATTTTTAGTTTATGTTGGTATCTATTCACTAGTATCAATAATGCCTAGATATAAATTGATGATACTGCCAATTCAATTAATATTTTTTATGATAGTAATCAAATTTATTTTTGAAAAATTAAAAAAAATTTAATTCTATCATGGTGCGCCTGCTAGGATTTGAACCCAGAACCTCCTGGTCCGTAGCCAAGCGCTCTATCCAGTTGAGCTACAGGCGCGTGGAATTTGTTTTAATTAATTTTAAAAACAAACGTTGATTAATGGTATAATTAATTATAATTAAAATGTCTAAAACTAAAAAGAATATGTTTAATGACAATTTTTGATGCAATTAGAACGAAAAACAACTTTTTAAATTTATTAATTGGTCTTATACCGCTTAGTTTTATCATCGGAAATTCAGCGATAAATTTAAACATTTTCTTAATAATATTATTCGCTTTTTCATTTCATAGACTTGAAATATTTAAAATAAAATACTTTTACATAGATAAAATTATATTTTTAGTTTTTGGTTACATATTTTTCAACGGAGTTTACGTAACTGCCATTAATTGGGGGGATATGACACGTGTAGAACCTTTTAATTTATCTACTTTAGAAAAAACAATATTATTCGAAAGATTTTTACTTTTATTTTTAGTAATTAGATTTTTGATTGAAAAAGAGTATTTAAATCTTAAAGTGTTATTTATCTCTAGTACAATATTTTGTTCTTTTGTGTGTTTAGATATTTTTTACCAGTTTATTTTCGGAAAAGATATTTTTGGTTTTCCAAATTATGGTCGAAATTTTTCTGGGCCTTTTAATGATGAATTAATAGCCGGTGGATATATTCAAAGATTTTCGATTTTTTCTCTTTTTTTATTACCAATTTTTTTTCCTAAAATTAAAAAAAATAATTCAATAATTTTTACACTCATTTTTTTTCTTGTTGCCCTCTTCGGTATAACTGTTGCTGGGAATAGAATGCCATTTTTTCTTTTTTTTATTATGATATTCCTCATTTTCTTATTTGAGGAAAAACTTCGAAAATATTTAATTTATTTCACTTTACTTTTCGGTGTAATATTCCTTTTACTTTACAATTTTAATTCTACAATTAAGAACAACTTTAATAATTTTTACGGAAAAGCCAAAACATTACTAATTGTTACTGTAGACAAAGAATATAGAGAAGAACTTACTATTTTAGACTCTCCAAAGCTGGATTATTATAAGGAGTTTGATTCATTTTATGAGACATGGTTAATTAATAAATATATTGGAGGTGGAATAAAATCATTTAGATATTATTGTCACAAAGGTTTTAAAAATAAAATAAAAAAATTAGGATTAGATCCTATACTAACTAAAGAAAAACTTCCTGAATTTAATTGTAACACACATCCACACAATTATTATCTGGAAATTCTAACCGATTTAGGAGCAATAGGATTAGTTTTGATTTCTATAATGTTTGTTGGTGTTATTTATGTTTCTCTGATTAAAAAATATTTAATGACCTCAAATTTAAACCAAGAAAAACTGATAACTCCTTTCATTTTCCCGCTATTTATTGAAATATTTCCAATAAAAAGTTCAGGAAGCTTTTTTACAACTGGCAATGCAACATTTATTTTTTTGATACTGGCTATAACGGTTGCAATATCTAGAAAAAAAAGTTTGAATTGAATAAATTAAAATAGTTTATAAATTAGAAATATGACAAAAAAAGATATCGTAATAACATCTGCAATAAGAACACCAGTTGGGTCATTAGGTAAAACATTAAAGAATATTCCCGGTGACGAGCTTGGGTCTATTGTAATTTCAGAGTCCTTAAAAAAATCTAAAATTAAGAATAATGAGGTAGATGAAGTAATAATGGGTCAAGTATTAACCGGAGGTGCTGGTCAAAATCCGGCAAGACAAGCGGCTATAAAATCTGGCATTCCTAAAGAAAAACCTGCATTTGTTGTCAATCAGGTTTGTGGGTCTGGTATAAGATCTGTTGCATCTGGATTTCAGAGCTTAAAAGCTGGTGACTCAAAAATAATAATTGCTGGAGGTCAAGAAAATATGTCATTAGCACCACATGCAGTATTTCTTAGAGAAGGGAAGAAATTAGGCGACTTACAAATGACAGACACTATGATTAAAGACGGGTTGTGGGACGCTTTTCATGGTTATCACATGGGTGTAACAGCTGAAAATGTTGCAACAAAGTTTCAGGTTACTCGTAATGATCAAGACAAATTTGCATTAGCATCTCAGGAGAAGGCTTATAAGGCAATTAAAGAAAAAAAATTTAATGAAGAAATTGTTAATGTTAAAATAGACTCAAAAAAAAAGAGTATAAATTTTGATCAAGATGAGCATCCAAGAGAAGGGGTAAATTTGGATACATTAAGTCGATTAAAGCCTGTTTTTAAAAAGGATGGTACTGTAACAGCTGGAAACGCATCAGGTATAAATGATGGTGCTGCAGCAGTCACATTAATGACAAAAGAAGAAGCTGATAATAGAGAGATACAGAGTCTTGTTAAAGTAAAATCCTGGGCTAGTTGTGGTGTAGAGCCATCTCTTATGGGAACAGGACCGATTCCAGCTTCAAAAAAAGCTTTGGATTTAATAGGCTGGTCAATTAAAGACGTGGATCTTTTTGAAATTAATGAGGCTTTCGCAGCTCAAAGTATTGCAGTAATTAAAACATTATCAATTCCTGAAGAAAGAGTGAATGTTAATGGAGGAGCTATTGCGCTAGGTCATCCTATAGGAGCATCTGGTACTAGAATTCTTGTTTCTTTAATACATGAAATGATTAAAAGAGACGTTAAAAAAGGTCTAGCAACACTATGTATTGGCGGTGGCATGGGCATATCTATGTGTGTTGAAAGATAAATTTTTTCCTGATGGAACTTCCTGTTGTTAATCATCCTGACTATGTAGCTAAAATTAACGATGATAATAAATTTCCTATAAAAAAGTTTGGTGCTCTAGCTGATTATTTAATTAAAGAAGGAGTGGTTAAAAAATTTCATATACCTAAAGAATGTTCTGTTTTAACCTTGAAGACCTCACATTCTTTAGAATACATTAATCATATTAAAAATAAGACGCTAGATGAAAAACTTCAAAAAAAGATTGGTTTTCCTATTAATGACAGCGTTGTCAGGAGATCATTTGTTGCTACTGGTGGCACTGTCTTAGCTAGTAAACTGGCTTTGGATACAAAACTCGCTTGTAATACTGCAGGGGGAAGCCATCATGCTACCTTTGATTGTGGGGCTGGTTATTGTGTTTTTAATGACGTAGCAGTAGCTGCAAACTATTTAAAAAATAAAAATTATGCAAAAAAAATACTTATTGTAGATCTAGATGTTCATCAAGGAAATGGAAATTCAGAAATATTCAAAAATGATTCTGATGTTTTTACTTTCAGTATGCATTGTGCATCTAATTATCCCGCAAAAAAATCAAAGAGTGATATTGATGTTGAGCTAAATGATCAGATGGAAGATGGAGAGTATTTAAATATTCTATATAAAAACTTGAGAGAACTAAACAAAAATAAATACGACTTCGTATTTTATGTCGCCGGGGTAGATATTCATCAAGAAGATAGATTAGGAAAGCTAAAAATTTCTGATGATGGAATAAATAAAAGAGACAAAATTGTTATTGAAAATTTTTATTCTAAAAAAATTCCACTATGTGGTGTTTTAGGTGGGGGATATAATAAAAATTTCGAGAAATTAATTGAGCTACATTCTATGCTTCACAAAAATTGCTCA
>MDTA01149302.1_pt1 | contig 13564 bp, 13 predicted proteins | sample 811151 | NCBI WGS metagenome assembly MDTA01 (sample SAMN05326648, study PRJNA326480) | marine metagenome | isolation source: seawater | place: Indian Ocean: South | collected 2010 | reverse complement strand
GAGGAACTGTTAACCAAGGCAATATAACAGGAGAAAAATTTTTTAAATTTGGTTTAGCTTCTGGAACATACTTCAAAAATCAAAAAAAGATTAAACAAATTGCGATCATCGCAAAAGACACAAGACTATCAGGATATACTTTAGAACCCGCATTAGTTTCTGGTTTAGTATCAGGTGGTATGCATGTAATAACTCTAGGACCACTACCAACCAATGGCTTAGCAATGTTAACTAAATCTATGAGAGCTAATATGGGTATTATGATTACAGCATCACATAATCCATTTCATGATAACGGCTTAAAGCTTTTCGGACCCGATGGAATGAAACTTTCTAATCGAATAGAAAAAAAAATTGAAAAACTAATTGATACAAAGAACACTAAACAATTAACTAATCCAAAACTACTTGGAAGAGTTAAACGGCTTGAAAATGGTAATGAGAGGTACATCAATATTCTTAAAAAAAACTTTCCAAAAAATTTTAATTTAAAAGGTACAAAAATAGTCTTAGATTGTGCAAATGGTGCTGCATATAAAGCCGCTCCAAAACTTTTAAAAGATCTTGGCGCTAAAGTTTTTTCAATTGGAGTAAAACCAAATGGATTAAATATTAATAAAAAATGTGGTTCGACTTATCCATCTAAAATTTGTTTTGCTGTTAAAAAATTTAAAGCACACATTGGAATTTCATTCGACGGAGATGCAGATAGAGTAATAATGTGTGACGAAAAAGGGAAAATTATAGATGGTGATCAAATAATTGCCATGCTTGCGAAAAGATGGAAATCTAAACATATTCTTAAGGGAGGTGTAATAGGTACTTTAATGTCAAATCTAAGTTTAGAAAAATATTTAGATAATGAAAAAATTAAGTTTTCAAGAGCACAAGTAGGAGATCGTTATGTTAAAGAAAAAATGAAAAAAATGAATTACAACTTGGGAGGAGAGCAGTCAGGTCATATAATACTCGGTAAATTTGCTACTACTGGAGATGGTTTATTAGTAGCTTTGGAGGTTTTGTTTTCTCTACGAAAAGGTAAAAAGGCGAGTGAGTTATTAAATGTATTTAAACCTTTACCTCAAATTTTGGAAAATGTTATAGTTAAAGATAAAAACGTAATTTTTAAAAAAAATTGTAAACAAGCAATATTAAAAGCAAATAAAATTATGAAAAAAAAAAGGAAGAGTCTTGGTAAGAAGATCAGGAACCGAACCAAAGATTAGAATCATGGCTGAGTCTCAAGATAGAAGTCTTATAATCAAATGCATTAAATTAATTAGACAGTCGATAGAACGTTGAAACCTAAATCAAAAGTATTAATAATTGCAGGTTCCGATTCATCTGGAGGCGCAGGAATTCAAGCTGACATTAAAACTGTAACAACTCTTGGTAGTTATGCAATGACTTCTGTAACAGCTGTAACATCACAGAATACAATGGGGGTAAATAAAGTTGTTTCAATTAAACCTAAAATTATCAAAGATCAAATACTATATACATGCAGAGACATTAAACCAGATGCAATTAAAATCGGAATGCTCCACTCATCACAGATTATTAATACTGTTCTAGAAGCTTTAAACAAGATTAATAACAAAAAAATAATCTTAGATCCAGTTATGGTTGCAAAAGGTGGCACTCCCTTAATAAATAAATCAGCTGTAAATATTTTAAGAAAAAAATTAATTAAAAAAGCTTATTTAATAACCCCAAATATTCCAGAAGCTGAAATACTAACTAAAATAAAAATATTAAATTTAGAAGATAAGATTAACGCTGCTAAAATTTTATTAAAATTAGGTGTCAAAAATGTTTTAATTAAGGGTGGTCATAAAAAATCAAAATTTGTGGAAGATGTTCTCGTAAGTGATAAAACTGTTGACGTTTTCAAGAATAAAAAGATAAGGACAAGAAATACACATGGTACAGGTTGTACATTATCTAGCGCTATTACAACTTTTATTTCATGTGGAAAACCTTTAAAGAAATCCTGTGAGTTGGGCATTAAATATGTTAACCAAGCAATAGGATCTAATCCTAATTATGGAAAAGGGCATGGTCCTATTAATCATTTAAATTCAATACTTTTGAATAATAGATTTAAATAATGAAAAATATAGTTGTTGTTGGCTCACAATGGGGAGACGAAGGAAAAGGCAAAATAGTTGATTGGCTTTCTAGTCAAGCAGATGTTGTAGTTCGCTTTCAAGGAGGCCATAACGCAGGTCATACTTTAGTAATTGATAAAAAAGTTTTTAAATTAAGACTTTTACCATCAGGAATTGTTCGTGATGGAAAAGTGTCTATTTTAGGAAATGGTGTTGTTATCGATCCCTGGGCTTTGTTGGATGAAATAAAAGAGATAAAAAAAAAGGGGATTAATATTACACCAGAAAATTTTATGATATCGGAGACTGCTTCTCTAATTTTACCATTTCATCAAGAAATGGATGAATTGAGGGAAGATGCTGCAGGAAAAGGAAAAATTGGAACTACAAAAAGAGGTATTGGCCCATGCTATGAGGATAAAGTAGGTCGAAGGTCAATACGGGTAATGGATCTTAGATCAAAGAGCAATCTTGATAGTAGATTAGAAAATGTATTGACACACCATAATTTAATTAGAAAAGGGTTAAAAAAGAAAATATTTAAAAAAGATGACTTAAAAAAAGAACTATTGAAGATAGCTCCTGATATCTTAAAATTTGCAAGACCAGTTTGGTTAATATTAGAAAATTTTATAAAAGAGAGAAAAAAGATTTTATTTGAGGGCGCTCAAGGAATTCTTTTGGATGTCGACCATGGCACATATCCTTATGTAACATCTTCAAATACTGTTCCAGCAATGGCTGCTACAGGAACTGGTTTAGGTCCCAATAAAATTAATTATGTTCTAGGTATAACCAAAGCTTATACTACTAGGGTAGGTAGTGGACCATTTCCTACTGAGCTAAAAGATAAAATTGGTGAAAGTCTTGGGAAAAGAGGTAAAGAATTTGGAACAGTCACCTCAAGAAAAAGAAGATGTGGTTGGTTCGATGGTGTTTTAGTTCGTCAAACAATTAAGATTGCTGGTATAAACGGGATTGCCTTAACTAAATTAGATGTTCTGGATGAATTGAAAGAAATTAAGATTTGCATTGGTTATGATTTAAAAGGTAAGAAGTTGGATTATTTGCCCTCAGCTTCTGAGGATCAGTTTAATGTTAAACCAATATATAAAACTTTCCCAGGATGGCAAACCCCTACACAAGGTATTAGGAATATTTCAGATTTACCAGAAAAGGCGAAAAATTATATTTATGCATTAGAGGATTTTATTGGCGCTAAAATATCTAGCATTTCTACGAGTCCCGAAAGAGAGGACACAATTTTAATCGAAGATCCCTTTAAGACTTAATTTTTTGGAAGCAAGTTTTTAGATTTACTTGCGTTAATCATCGATTTTTGCAATTTTTCAAATGCCTTTGTTTCGATTTGTCTTATTCTTTCTCGGCTAATTTTATATTTTTTACTTAACTCTTCTAATGTTTTTGGATTTTCAGACAATCTTCTAAAACTGATAATTTCTTTTTCTCTGTCGTTCAGTATTTTCATTGCATCTTTGAGCAACTCTTTTTTATCTTCATATTCTTGTTTTTGTGAAACTAACAATTCTTGATCTAAACTATCATCCACTAACCAGTCTTGCCACTCATCGGTTTCACCATTTTTAATTGGATCATTTAAAGATTTTTCTTGACCCATCATTCTTCTATTCATGTTGATTACCTCATCGGAGTCAACATCTAATCTTTTTGAAATCTCACTTACATGTTCATCTTTCAGATCACCTTCTTGTCCAGGAGCTATTTGATTTTTTATTTTTTTTAAATTAAAAAAAAGTTTTTTTTGAGCAGTAGTTGTACCCATTTTTACCAGACTCCAGGATCTCAAAACATACTCTTGAATTGAAGCTTTTATCCACCACATTGCATAGGTTGCTAGTCTAAATCCTTTATCAGGATCAAATTTTTTTACCGCTTGCATTAAACCTATGTTTCCTTCAGATATTAATTCATTCACTGGCAATCCATAACCACGATATCCCATAGCTATTTTGGCAACCAGTCTCAAATGACTTGTTACTAACTTATGTGCAGATTGTAAATTTCCATTTTCTCGCCAATTCTTAGCCAGCATGTACTCCTCTTCTGCATCAAGCATCGGAAACTTTTTAATTTGAGCTAAATAAAGCGACAGCCCTCCTACAGAAGGGGTAGGTAAATTACTTATGGTTTTATCATCATTCATGTATTTGTGATTTATATATTAAATTTGATTTTTCAACTACTAAGTTTTTTCAATAAATCTAACAATTTTTTAAAATCAGGAGGCAAATCAGACTTAAAATTAACAAATTTGTTTTTTGTAGGATGTATAAAACCTAAACTACTAGCATGCAAAGCTTGACCTTTTAAATTTGAAAATTTTTCATAAAATTTTTCGTTTATTTTTTTAAATATAATATTCTTTTTCCCATATTGTTTATCACCTAGCAATGAAGAACCTTTATATTTAATATGAACTCTTATTTGATGCGTTCTTCCAGTTTCTAAATTGCATTTAATTAAACTAATTTTTGGAACATTTTTGATATTAAAAACTTTTAAAGTTTCATAATTAGTGATAGCTTTTTTTCCACTAAATTCACTGACTGCCATTAGTTGTCTATTTTTTTTATTTCTAGAAATAAATGTTTCTATTTTTCCATTTAACGGTCTTACAACTCCCCAAATTAAACACAAATAATTTCTTTTTATAGTATGGTTGCTAAATTGTTTACCAAGTTTTGCGTGAGACAAATTATTTTTGGCTATTACCAAAAGACCACTTGTATCTTTATCAATTCTATGAACGATACCAGGTCTCATTTCTCCATTTATACTTGATAATTTATTTTTATACTTATGAAGCAATGCATTAGCTAAGGTATCTTTTTTATTTCCAGCACCTGGGTGGACTACCATGCCTTTAGGTTTGTTGATAATTAAAATATCATTATCCTCATATCTTATATCTAATTTAATTTTACTAGGTATCAGTTTTTCTACCTCAACTGATGAAAACTTTATTTCTATTTCATCGTTAAACTTCACTTTTTTAGAAGGTGAATTAATAGTTGCCCTATTAATTTTTACATTACTTAAGTTGATAAACTTTTTGATGTTGGACCGAGTTAAATTTTCTATTTTTTTTGATAAAAAAATATCAAGTCTTGTAGAATCATCATCCTGTGAAACAAAAAATTTTATTGAGTTATTCATTAATTAATTTACATTAGCATCATGCGTTCGTAGCTCAACTGGATAGAGCGCCTGACTTCGGATCAGGAGGTTGAGGGTTCAAATCCTTCCGGGCGCACCATTGATTACATTATCCATTTTTTTAATTTTTCTTTATTATCAATAATATATTTTGGAAACGAAGTATCAATATCTACCTTTTTTAGTTTGAAACCTCTTTCAAGAACATCCTGCCCACTTTCAATTTTGGATTTAATGTTATCTTCTTTTGTAATTGAGCTTTTATTAAATTCGCCATGAGCAAAAGATTGAATCTTTTTTGAAATATTTTCTGGTGATTGTAGATAAGCAAAATGCCAGCCACCATTTTGTATAATTTGTATGTTCTTTAACTTATCTATTCTCCAGAAAGGATATTTCTTAAATTTAAGATCCCGTATCCATTGTGGTGACTTAAAGTTTTTTTTTAAACAAATTTTAGATCCATGCCAGTTATTTTCCTCTAAATTACAAAAATTTAGTTTATACATAAACATTTTTTGTGAGAAAACAGCGTAATTCTTTTTATCGAACTCATTAAGTTTGTTTAGGTCAGGAATTTCATCTACATCAGATAATATTATTAAGTCATCGTCTCTAGCATCTTTAATTCCTTTCATGATAGAATTTCTTTGATGCTGTTCTACTAAAGATTCCCCGCCTATGTGTGGTTTCTTAATATTTTCAGGAGTATCATCGACAATTATATAATTAATCTTATCCCTAAATTTCTTAAAATTATTTAAATTAAAATTTAGTTCTTTTGGTTTACCTTGATGGTTAACAGTTGATTCCACAATAACAAATTTATCCACGAACTCACTAAGAATATTTAATCTTAAATCAACTATATGATCTTCATTAAAGTACTGAAAACAGTCATAAATCAACATATCTATCTTTTTGTGAATGTAGCTATTCCAATTTTTTTTCCTTCGATTATAGACGAAGAACAATGTAAGTGAGTTCTATCAAAAATTAACATCGATCCCACCTCCCATTTATAAATAAGCTCAACCTCCAAACCTTTTAAATTGTCAATATTTTCATGTTTTAAATAATTTTCGTGTATTGCTTTATCAAAAGGTTTATCACCATACATTTTTAAGTGCTCAGCTGACCTCTTGTTCTGACCATAACTTAAATTTTTTCTTTTTAATTCTTCAGGGTCTTGTGTAAAGTTTGTCGAACCGTCATAAAATCTATTCTTAAAAATAACGGTGCTACCTACCGGTGTTAGAGGAATTAAGCTTTGCTTGTATATTAAATTTTGTGCTTCAAAACCTGCATCAACATGTAAACCTATTGGGGCATAACTTTCTTGAATTAACCCAAATATATCTTTACCACTTTCATCTTGTAAATTGTCCATTTTAAATTCACCAATTTCTTTTTTTAATTTTTCAACAAATAGTTTTTCTAATTTATCGCTATATCCTTGTAGCCATCTTTTTTTTATAACATTCTGTTTTTTATTATGAACTGTTGTAGGGAGATCTTGATAAAGTTTTAAAAACTCTTCTATTTCCTTAGCATTAAATATATTCCTAATTACTTTAGGCGGTGACTCAAATTTTTTAATTTCCTCAATTTTTTCTTGCATAATTTTACTCTCCCATATTTATTAAGGTACCATTTTTTTTAGCTCCAAAATAAGACATATAAAATACAATTACTCCAATCGCAAAGTATATTAAAGATATACATACTGATTTCACTATTGCATACATATTGACGCTATTAGTTAATAATATATTTCTCATTTCCTCAAAAATATGGACTAAAGGTAAAGCTTTAGCGATTATTTGAAGTGTTTCAGGCAATATTGTAATAGGGTAGTAAATACAGCCAAGTGGAGCTAAAAAGAAAAGACTTGCCCAAGCAATATTTTCAAATGATGGTCCAAATCTTAATAAACCTGATGTTACTAATAATCCTAAGGTGACACCAAAAATGTATAAGCTTATCATTAAAAAAAACAAAGGTATTCCAAGTTCAAATATAGAAACACCAAAAAGTGGAATAGCAAGAATTGATGCTGGTATTAGACCGATCAATGTTCTAAAAATTGCAGTCACAGTTAATGATGTAATTATTTCACTAATTTTAATTGGAGCAATGAATAAATTCGTGAAGTTTCGGCTCCAAATTTCTTCAAGAAACATAATATTATAACTGATGCTTGCCCTAAATAAAAAATCGTATAAAATTGCAGCAGTCAAAATAACTCCAACTGTATTACTATAATAATCAGAATTTAGTGTAAAAAATTTTGATATAAATCCCCATAAAAATATTTGAACTGTGGGCCAGTAAATTAAGTCAATAATTCTAGGCAATGAACTAGAAATTAAGTAGACATGCCTAAGACTTAATGCATAAATTTGATTAAATCTCATCTTCACTCCTTGCAAGTTTTAAAAAAGTTTCTTCTAAATTTTTTCTTCCATGTTTTTTAATCATTTCTTGACAAGTGCCTTGATCAATAATCTTACCTTTTTTCATCATAATTATACTATCGCATAGTCGCTCAACTTCTGACATATTGTGTGAAGCTAGTAGTATCGTAACCTTTTTTCTTTTTTTATAGCTTTCAATATAACCTCTAACATAATCTCCAGTATCTGGATCTAAACTCGCTGTTGGTTCATCCAAAAATAAAATTTCAGGATCATTTATAAGCGATTTAGCTAATGTAACTCTATTTTTTTGTCCAGAAGATAGTTCTCCAGTTTTTTTATCCAAAAAGACTTCAATATTTAAATCTTTTGATAATTCATCAATTTTATTTTCCAAATGTTCAACACCATACAATCTTCCATAAACTTCTAAATTTTGCTTTACAGTTAGTTTTTTTGGCAACTCAACGTATGGTGATGCAAAATTCATTCTATTTAGAATACTAACCCTATCAATTTGTTCTAAATTTTTATTATCTATAATGATCTCTCCTTCTGATGGAGTTATTAAACCTAGCATCATACCTATAGAAGTAGTTTTGCCACAACCATTAGCTCCAAGTAGTCCAACAGTTTTATTTTCCTCTATAGTAAAATTTATCTTATTAACAGCAATATTATCTTTAAATCTTTTACTTAAATTTTTAACTTGTATGTACATTTAATTTGAAGCTCTTTTAAGTCTATCGTTAATAGCTATACCAATACCTTTATTTGGAATTTTAACAACGTAAATTTTTTTGTATCTATTTTTTTTAATTTTTCTAAATGTTTCGTATAATTTAGAAGCAGCTTCTTTTAAATTTGAAGTCCTACTTAAATTATAAAAATTTTTTCTATTTTTATATTTTTTGCCAAAAGTAATTAGAGCACAATTTTTTTTGCAATTTTTTTGATTAATTATCACGGGAATGCCTGGAGAGTAGTGTTTCCTTAATAAACCTGGAGATTTAGATGTTTTGTTTTTATTAATTATTTTAACTTTTATTTTTAGCACTTGGCTTAAATTTTCAGGAGTAATTAATCCGGGTCTAAGAATTTTAGGATGACCAGTGAGATCAATTACAGTTGACTCTATACCCAAATTCGCTTTTCCGCCGTCAATTATTATCTTAATTTTTTTCTGAAATTCATCGGCAACATTTTTTGCACTCACTGGACTCACTCTAGAAGATTTATTAGCGCTTGGCATCGCTAATGGAAATTCAATATTTTTTAGTAAAGAATTCATTATTCGGTGCTTCGGAAATCTAATCGCAACCGAGTTTAAGTTTGCTGTTGCAGAAAACTTTACTTTACAATTTTTTTTTCTCTTTAAGATAAAAGTTATAGGTCCAGGACAAAATTTTTTATATAATTTATAAAAATTTTTATTCATTATTACATCTTGTTCTGCTTGTTTGTGATTAAAATAGTGAATGATTAAAGGATTTCTTTTTGGCCTATTTTTGAATTTATATATTTTATTAATGGACTCACTCATATAAGCATTTCCAGCTAAGCCATAAACAGTTTCTGTTGGTAAACCTACTACATTTCCCTTCTTTAAATATATAATAGTTTTGTGTAATATTTTTTTATTAAAATTAAATATATTTGAATAGCTATTTTTCATAATGTAATTATTATAAATCTAATGAATAATGAAAATATTCCAGCTGATATTAAAAGTAAATCATTAAAAGAGACTAGAGACGAAATAGATCAGATTTTAAATAAACTTGAAAAGAAAGACGTGAATTTAGCCGATTCAACAACAGACTATAAAAGATTGATACAACTTAATAAACATATAGATAATTTATTCAAATTAAAAGTAAAAGAGATTTCCTCAAAAAATAAATGATAGAAAAAAAATTAATTAATAATGGAAAAAAAGTAGATAAGTTCTTGCTTACTTATATAAAAAAACAAGAAAAATCTTTATTAATTAACCCTATGAAGTATGGAGTAATATCTGGTGGAAAAAAAATACGTTCAACCATAATAATTGATACAGGAAAAATATTTGACATAAGTCAAAAAAAATTAATCAATATTTGTGCAAGCGTGGAATGTATTCACTCTTACTCTTTGATACATGATGATTTACCATGTATGGATGATGATAAATTTAGAAGAGGCAAACCTTCCACCCATATGAAATTCGGGGAAGCTTCCGCGGTGTTAGCTGGCAACTCGTTACTTACACTTGCTTTTGAGATAATTTCAAACAAAAATTATAAGATAAGTTCAAAAATAAAAAATGAAATTATTAGATCTTTGGCCTTTTGCTCTGGTCATACTGGTATAGCTGGTGGCCAAGAACTTGACCTCAAATTTGAAGGTAAGAAAAAAAATTTGAATAATATTTTAATAATGCAAAAGAAAAAAACAGGAAAATTATTTGGTTTTTGTTTGTATGCAGTCGGCGCAATAGCTGGCAAAAATGATAGAGAAAAAAAAGATCTAGTTATTTTGGGAGAACAAATTGGTCTTTTATTTCAAATCGCTGATGATTTTTTAGATTTAAAAGGATCGACAAAACAGCTGGGAAAATTGACTAGAAAAGATAGCAAAAAAGGTAAATCTACTTTAGTTAACTTATTGGGATATAAAAAAGCTTATAATTATGCAAATATATTAAAAAAAAAAATATTGCTTAAGTTAAAGAAACATGGAAAAAAAGCTAAGGATTTATCAGAAACTATAGAATTTATACTTGAAAGAAAATTTTAATGACTAAATTAATCAGACAGATAAACTTTCCAGCAGATCTTAGAAAATTAAAAAAAAGTCAATTGCTACAAGTCTCTAACGAATTAAGAGAAGAATTAATTGATGTGGTATCAGAAACTGGTGGTCATCTTGGTGCAGGATTAGGTGTAGTAGAGTTGACTGTTGCGCTACACTATGTTTTTGATACCCCAAAAGATAAACTAGTATGGGATGTGAGCCATCAATGTTATCCGCATAAGATAATTACTGGAAGAAAAGATAGAATAAAAACACTCAGAAAGGGCGGTGGGCTTTCAGGTTTCACTAAAAGGACTGAGAGCGAATACGATCCTTTTGGTGCCGCACATAGTTCGACTTCTATCTCGTCAACTCTTGGAATGGCTGTGGCAAAAAAATTATCAAATAACAATAATAATGTTATCGCAGTAATTGGTGATGGAGCAATGAGTGCTGGAATGGCTTACGAGGCAATGAATAATGCTGGTGCGCTCAAATCTAAACTTATAGTAGTTTTAAATGATAATGATATGTCAATTGCAAAACCCGTGGGAGCAATGAGCAAGTATTTAGCAAAACTTTTATCAGGAAAATTATATTTTAGTTTTAGAGAAACAGTAAAAATGATAATCTCAGCTTTTTCAAAAAGATTTAGTCAAAAGGCAGGCAAAGCAGAAGATTTACTAAGAGGAATAGTATCAGGCGGTACTTTATTTAGTGAGCTGGGTTTTTATTATATTGGTCCTTTAGATGGTCATGATGTCGATAATTTAGTGCAAATATTTGAAAATGTTAAAAATTCAAATCATCAAGGACCAATTTTAATTCATGTAAGAACCCAAAAAGGAAAAGGTTATAAACCTGCAGAAGACTCCGGTGATAAATACCATGGTGTATCTAAATTTAATGTAGTCACAGGAGAACAAACTAAGTCAAAATCACATGTTCCTTCATATACTAAAGTATTTGCTGAAACTTTGATTAAACATGCTGAGCAAGACACCAAAATTATTGGAATTACAGGAGCTATGCCATCAGGAACTGGATTAAACCTTTTTGAAAAAAAGTTTCCAGATAGAACTTTTGATGTTGGAATAGCTGAACAACATGCTGTAACTTTTGCAGCAGGTTTAGCAACAGAAGGATATAAACCGTATGCAGCAATTTACTCAACTTTTCTTCAAAGAGCTTACGATCAAGTCGTTCACGATGTCGCAATACAATCTTTACCAGTTAGATTTGCTATTGATAGAGCAGGTTTAGTTGGAGCAGACGGACCAACTCATGCTGGCTCATTTGATATTACATATTTATCTACTTTACCTAATTTTGTTGTTATGGCTGCAAGTGATGAAGCAGAATTAGTTAAAATGATAAATACCTCAATTAATATTAATGATCGACCTTCAGCTTTTAGATATCCAAGAGGTATTGGAACTGGAATTTCATTACCATCAATTGATAAAGTTTTAGAAATTGGGAAAGGCAGGATCATTCAAGAAGGAAAGAAAGTTGCGTTAATAAATTTTGGAACAAGATTAGAAGAGTGTAAGAAAGCTGCAGAAATTTTATCTAATAAAGGTGAAAAAATTACTATTATAGATGCAAGGTTTGCTAAACCCCTGGACGAAAAATTGTTAATGGAAGCGGCAAACAATCATGAGGTTTTAATTACTATTGAAGAGGGATCTATAGGGGGATTTGGATCACATGTAATGCAATTTTTGTCTGATAGAGGAGTATTTGACAAAGGATTAAAATTTAGATCAATGATATTACCTGATATATTTATTGATCAAGATACTCCTGAAAAAATGTATGAGATAGCTGGATTAGATAGTTCATCAATTGCTAATAAAATACAAGAGACATTAAATTCTAATATTGTTTTAGCTAAAAACAAAAGTAATATTTCTTAACTACACTGAGCTCGATGCATTAATAAATGATCAAGTAAAACGCAACTGATCATTGCTTCACCAATAGGTACCGCTCTAATACCTACACAAGGATCATGTCTTCCTTTAACTGAAATTTTTGTATTCTTACCTTTTTTATCGATTGTTTCTCTCGTGTTTAAAATAGATGAAGTTGGTTTGACCGCAAAGGACGCGACAATATCTTGACCAGAGGAAATACCTCCTAAGATTCCACCAGCATGATTGGACTTAAATTTGATTTTACCAGATGATTTTCTAATCTCGTCAGAATTTTCTTCACCACTTAAAAAAGCTGCATTCATTCCTGATCCAATATTTACTCCCTTAACAGCATTGATGCTCATTAGTGCAGCAGAAATATCCGTATCTAATTTTGAATATATGGGAGCACCTAAACCAACAGGTATTCCTGATGCTCTTAATTCAATTACCGCTCCACAAGAGGAACCTGCTTTTCTGACAGCCAAAAGATATTTTTCCCACAACTTCACAGATTTTTTGTCAGGACAAAAAAAAGGATTTTTTCTAATTTCAGAGTTGTTCCAATTCTGTTTATCACAAGACATTAAACCCAATTGTGTTACAGCTCCAACGACATTGAATTTTTTTCCTAAGATTTTCTTTAATACTATTTTAGCAACTGCACCTGCCGCAACTCTGCAAGCAGTTTCTCTGGCAGATTGTCTACCTCCACCTCTGAAATCTCTGATCCCATATTTTTTAAAATATGTAAAGTCTGCATGCCCAGGTCTAAATTTATTTTTTATAGATTCATAATCTCTTGATTTTTTATCCTCATTATAGATTATTATAGATATTGGAGTGCCAGTCGTTTTACCTTCGAAAACACCAGATAATATAATTACCTTATCTGACTCTTTTCGCTGAGTTGTGAATTTTGACTGACCAGGCCTTCTTCTATCCATATCTTGTTGAATATCTTTCTCAGAAATCACAATATTTGGAGGACATCCATCAATTACACAGCCAATTGCAGGGCCATGAGATTCTCCCCAGGTAGTGAATCTAAATATTTTTCCAAAAGTATTAAAAGACATAGTTATTTAATGTATAAATTATTTTACAGAATATATGAATCAAAAAAATGGCAAAAATTCAATGG
>MDTA01003510.1_pt1 | contig 13565 bp, 15 predicted proteins | sample 811151 | NCBI WGS metagenome assembly MDTA01 (sample SAMN05326648, study PRJNA326480) | marine metagenome | isolation source: seawater | place: Indian Ocean: South | collected 2010 | reverse complement strand
CTGAAAACCAGGGCATGAAGTTTGCAATTTGGGAGGAGCGTGGCATCTAGCCACCAAAGTGCAAGACTTCGCTTTCCACTTGCACTAACGGCTAGGTGTCACGTTTGTTTATTCGTTTGTGTCTAAGTCAAGCGGTTGTCCGTACTCGATGGTAGTACCGCAATCGCTACATTGATGATTACTTGCGATGTACTTGCGTCCGTCTGCATCTTCGTAATCGTGGTCACCTCCCCAGGTCATGTCTTGTTTACAGTTAGGACAAACAAACATTACTCGCAGCTCCTCATTCCTGTATCTGGGTCAATGAAGCAAGCTTCAGCTGCTTCTGTTTCATTATCGTTGCTAGTGTCTGGCTTGACCTCATTCAAGATTCCGTAACGCTTACCAGCTGCTCTAAATGTAGTGATGCCTTTGCATCCAGCTTTCCACGCATCAAAGTACAATGTCTTAAATTCATCGTAGGTCACATGGTCACCAACATTACAGGTCTTGCTGACTGCGCTGTCGATGTACTTCTGCACCAGTGCCAGCACTTTCAGGTGATCCTGCGCTGAGATTTCGTTAGCAGTCTTACCTTCGACCCCATGCCTGTAGGCATAGTCCTCGACACGCTCAATCTTAGCCCCGTCAAACTCCTGTATTGTTCTGTCGTAGTACAGAGAGAACGGTGGCTCGATGCCGCTGCTGACATTGTCTGCAGTTAGACTGATTGTGCCTGTAGGTGCGATGGATGTGAGGTGGCTGTTGCGCAGCCCCTGCTCACGTATCTTTGTGCGTAGCCACTCAGGCAGTGTTTGGAAGTATTTGCTCTGCCAGTAGTTAGAACCTTCGTACAAAGGGAAACTGCCCTTCTCTTCAGCCAGGTCAGCTGATGTGCTGTAAGCTTCATCACGAAGCGTTTCTAACACCATGCTAGTAAAATCCATGAACTCGTCACTAGCATAGCTATAGCCCAGCATCTCAGCTGCGTTAGCTAAGCCGGTAACACCCAGGCCCATGCGTCTCTTGTTCTTAGCTTCTTCTTTTTGCTCAGGCAGTGGGTAGATTGTGCGGTCAATGACATTGTCCATTGCACGGACTGTCACCCTGATGTCTTCCATGAATTGCAGGTCATCGAAGTTAGCACTATCCACTACGTATTTGGTAAGATTAAAGCTGCCCAACAGACAAGCCCCGTAAGGCGGTAATGGTTGTTCACCGCATGGATTAGTTGCAGCAATCTTTTCTGTGTACCACAGGTTATTCATGTGATTGATTTTCTCAAACAGGATGCCTGGTTCAGCCCAATCCCATGTAGACCGCATTATCATATCCCACAGTGCAACGGGGTCCACCTCACGGTAGACTTTGTCTTCGAACACTAAAGGAAATGGTTCTTTATTTTCTAAACACTGCATGAATTTGTCAGTGACATAAACGCTGATGTTAAAACCAGTCAGATTGTCACTGTTCTGTTTAGCTGTGATGAATTGTTCAATGTCGGGGTGGTCAATGCGTAACACACCCATTTGCGCACCCCTGCGATGACCTGAGCTGGCTATCGTCTGACAGACAGCATCAAAAATCTGCATGAAGCTGACCGGGCCAGACGACTTGCTGTCCAGTGACACAATCCTGTCACCTCTAGGTCTGATTAATGAGAAATCGTAGCCGATGCCACCGCCTCTGCGCATGGTCTCAGCTGCCTCTGTAGCCTTCTGCATTATGCTGTCCATGCTGTCATCAATCGTGCCAGACACAAAGCAGTTGTAGGCTGTAGTCTGCCTGGTCGACCCCATTGCGTTCTGGACACGCCCAGCTGGCAGGAAGCGTTGCTCACGCAGCACATCCTTAAACGCCTCAAAGTGCAGGTCATCATCTTTCAGCGCATCAGCTATGCGCACACACTTGCTGTAAAAATCTTCTCCTGTTTGCCTGTATTTAATGGCATCAATCTCCTGCGACAGGGGCAGCAGTGGGCCATATTGTCGGCTATTTCTCATTGTTTTCATTCTCCGCTATCAATTTTTCTGTGTACCAAATGGCCTTCTCAAGGTCTTGCTTGCCGCCCTTATGGTTGTATCGCCACAGGTACTTGATGCTGTTGCCACGACAGAAAGCCATGAAGCCTTCTGCTCCTAGCGCAGCTCTGATTGCGTCAATGCACTCGATGTTGCCTTGTGTGTAGTGTGGTGGATTATTCACGTAATCCGTCATGACTGGCGTGTGGGGGAAGCGATTGTCAGTCTCGTAACCTGCGTCCACAATCGCATCCCGGTCCTCAAGCCAGTCGCTTATTTTGGATGCCATAGTATTAACTCTCCTTTGCTTTCATCCCAGTCAGACCAGCGTAAAATCCTCGCTAGTCTTGCCTGTTGGATGGCATCGTCTTTTGTCATTCCTGCTTTGATGTAAGCTTGCTCGACAGAACCCCATGTTGGTCTGGAACCAAGTATGGTCTCGGCTTTTTTGGGGCCGACACCAGCTAGTCCTTTGTAGCCATCAGCTGGGTCACCAGTAAGAACTTGTGTTAGGAAAAACCTATCTGCATCAGCTTCAGTTACGTCCAGCTTTTCACCAGCCGTGGGCCGATACAGTTTGCCTGGTATTGACTTCAAATCTTTGTCGTCACTGACAATGATGCATTTGCCTATGTTCTCTGGCTTTGTAGCCAGGATGCCCATGACATCATCACCTTCTAGTGATGGCTTGCGTAGTGTTTTGAAATGTTCTTCTACCCATTCCGACAGGGCCACGTAGCCTACTGGCTTGCGTGTACCTTTTCTGTGTGACTTGTAAGTCGGGTCAACATCCTTGCGGAAGTTGTGGGTGTGGTCACTGAGGCAGCAGACGTAATCATCAACATCTAGCTCTTGACGTATTTTGTTAAGCTGGAAGTTGAACGCTTGTTTTGCATCTTTTAAGTCTGCGTAAAGCGTCCAGATGTCATCTCCCCAGTCTATTTCTTGTTCAGCTATGGTCATGGACTTGTAGAGCAGGATGTCTGCGTCACAAGCTAAAAACATTGTTCGACCTCATCGAGCCATTTCATGCCTTCAGCTGTGATCATCCAGACATTGCTGAACTGACTTTCATTCAATCTTGTGCTGATTAAGCCCTCACAGGCCGCCAAAGCGACCTCAGTAGCCATCATCCTTGCAAAGTCTGACTTAGTCTTAAATGGCTTCACACGGGCCATGTGGACTGTCATGTAAATTGAGGCCATTCCCTCAGCTTCTTCTTCACTAATGGGTGTCGGCCCAGTTTTGTCCGACTTTGTATTCCGCTTCGATTGGGATTTCGAAGTTGAAATGTCTGCCAGCTTCTTTCGCCATTCTTCCAGCGAGTAAACCTGTGACATCTGCATCTCCTTTCGTTTGTATCTGAACCTCGTCATGAACCCACGCCACTATCGTGTCGGGCAGTCCTTGCTCGGTAATTGCGTTGTCTATTAGCTCAACCCATTTCTTAGCGATTAACGCAGCTGCTGATTGCAGAAGCACGTTCAGCTTCGCATGGCCCCGGACTGTCAAGCGTCTGCCATCTAATCCAATTAGGTAGCCCCGCTGCTCGACCACTGCATCCAGTTGGCGCAGCAGGTCAGCAAAGGCTGGGTTGGCCTTGTAGAATTTGTCTCGTAAAGCACGGCCCTCTTTTGGACCTTTGCCTATTATCTCACCCAGGCGTTTGTCACCTGCGTTGTAACAAAGTGCGTACACCATTGTTTTCGCACCATCACGGCTCAGGCCGGTCATGTCTGCGTTCTTTTGGTGGATGTCACCGTCACAGACCTCTCGACCAAACTCACCGCCATCCTGTAGGAAGTGCGCTAGGCAGCGCAGCTCAATGCCAGCTAGGTCAGAGCCGACCAGCTGGTAACCAGACGGCACTGTAAAAAGTCTTCTGCATTGCTTGCCAAATGCAGCTCTAACAGCTGGCACTTGTTGCAAATTGGGGCCGAAGCTGCTGGCTCTGCCGGTAACAGTACCCATTGGATTGATTGTATGGCGAAGCTTGCCGTCATCATCAGCCAGCTTCAGCCAAGCGTTATTGCCTTCAGCCAGCTGTCCTATGCGCTTTTGCAGCATGAATGACCGGGCCAACTTCTGTGCCTCGGGAAAAGGCAAATTGACCAGAACCGATTCATCAACTTTCGCATCACCTGATGGTGTAAAAAGCTTCGGCTTCCAGTTGTATTTCTGGCGCAGACAATATTCGATGTGTTTGCGGCTATTAGGATTGAACTGAACAATGTGCTTCTTAATGAACGGCACACCCTTCTGGTAACCACGCTTGCTGTTATTAACTTTGGGAATGAACTCTTCATCGATAGTCCAAGCTGGAAACAAGTCCTGTAGCTCAGCATCGATGTCAGCACGTTCCTGCGCCAGCTCACCGTAAAGTTTACCTGCGTTGACCGTGTCAAAGGTCCACCCTGACCTGCCTATCCTGTGGCAGATTTCAGCAATCTTATGTTCGAAGTCTATTGCTCGTTTTGACCACTTCTGTATGGCTAACGCTTCATACAGCTTGTGGCAGACAGTAACGTCCTGTTCACAGTACGACTGCATTTCTGGTGTCCACTCGGACCAGTCAGTCGTCTCACCAAAATCACCTTTCAATGCACCTAGTCTGTAACCCCATGCTTTTAGACTGTGGCTGCCCAGGTACTTCTTCGGGAAATCAGTCTTGCCTGTGAAAGCCCTGTCAGCGTCCTCATTCTTCATATCAGCGTGTAACAGCCGTGACAGGACAAGCGTGTCCGTCACGACCATTTCATGTGTACTGAATGAAGGGTAAAGCTTCTTGATGGCTGGGATGTCGAAGCAGATGCCATTGTGGGCTATCAGCTCAGACGCAGACTGCAGCAGCTCTATGCCATCATTAATTTTATCTGGACCAAATGACCATCTCTGGTCGGGCTGGTCTACATTAAGAGCTGCTATGCAGTGTATTTTAGTAAGGTGTTCAACGAAGTTATCTGTCTCTATGTCGAACAGTAACCTCAACGGTAATCGCCACTGCCTTGCAGCTGGTTGCGTTCTTTCCTGCTGCCAAGCTTGGCTATGTTCATGTGCGCAATCTCTTCGAGGCTGTAGCCAATGTCGTTAGCGCAAGCTGCGATGTAAAACAGTACATCCCCCAGCTCCATTGCCAGCCCCCTGGCCTGTTCGGCTGTCAGCTGGTCTTCGAGGTCATCAGTGAGAAAATTGAACTCGTCATCACGGTACAGCTTCTTCACTTTTTCTGCGACCTCACCGGCTTCACCAGTAAGCCCCAATGCTGGGTACAACAGTGAGCCTTTGTAAAAAATGAAATCAGAAGCCCTGTCCTGATATTCGTCCAGTGTCAGCTCATCATGCCCACACATATCATCGAACAAATCATCCATCATTTTGGTCGTCATGTTCTTCTTCTCCTTCTAGTAAATGCGCCAGCTGCTCTTCCAGCAGCCGACCTGTTTCTCTGTCATATCTGACAGTGCCAGCCTCGCCGGTCTGGCCTGTAAATCTGTTCTTCAGAACCCTGAAATGCCTTATGTCGCTGTCTGGTGCGTCTGCATCGACTTCCATTGCGATACAGGCATCTGACAGCTGAGCAATGGCGTGTGATCCACGAAGTTGTCCGAGCCTCACGGCGGCCCCGTTCTCATGTCCTCTGTCGCCGTCAGGACGGCGCAGGTGCGACACGAGAATAAGTCCAATGTTATGCTCTTGAACTAGCGTTCTCATTTTGGTCATTGCCATGTCGATGAGCTTGCGTTCATCGCCTACAGCCATGCCAGATATCAGTATGGATATGTGGTCGAGTACGACCCAGTCCACCTCGAGTGCTTTTGCCATGTACACAATGCGGTTGCAGATTAGGTCAACATCAGTTGAACCAAAGTGGTCGTAAAGGTACACAGGATGCCGCTCGTCCGATGAAAACAGGTCATCAAATGCTTCCACAATTTCATCGTCAGTAGCTAGGCTTCGATCCACCGTGATGTTTTTAGACAGATGTATGCCCACAAGCCCCAAAAGGGTGCGCTTGTTGCTTTCCTCAAGCATGATGCACCCTACCCTTTGCCCTGCGCTATGCAGGTGATAGGTAAGCTCACGAATGAATGTAGACTTGCCGATACCGCTTCCAGCCGTAACAGTAACCAACTCGCCTTTCCTCATGCCTAACAAAATGTCATTAAGCATCGAGTAAGGATAAGTGATTGACGAGGCAGCTTCGTCAATACTGATGGCCTCACGGTAATCGGTAGCTGCCACTATCCCGTCAGGCCGGTAATCCCGGGCCTGGAAGATAGCTTCAATTATTGCGCCTGACTTTCCTTTGATTAGGCAGTCGTTAGCGTCTTTACATGGCAAGCTGGCAATCTTGGCTTTGCCTACTGGTAACAGCTCAGCAACTGTCTGCGCTGCTTTCTGACCGGCTTCGTCCATGTCAAACATCAAAATGACTTCTTCGAAGCCGTTGATGTAATCCCAGTTGGCCTTGATGGCCTTCGCAGCAGACTGTGCGCCATTGGGCAGACTAACCGTTGCCCATTTATGATTCTGGACTTGTGACACCGTCATGGCATCAATCTCGCCCTCACAAATTGTCAGCTTCTTGCCTTTATTCCAAAGGTGTGACCCGAACAGGGTCATATCGTTGGCAGAACCCAGTAGCTTGAACTGCTTGTCTTTAGTGCGCAGCTTCTGGGCTACTGGTATTCCGCTCTTGTTGCGATAAACGGCTACCTGCACTGGTTCTCCTTGGTATGTGCTGGCTAGGTAGCCGAATTTGTGACAGGTTTCCTCAGTCAGTTGTCTAGCTGAAATCGCTTGAACTTGGCCCTCGAGTAGGCCCGTTTGCTCTGTCTGATGCGCTGTCGGTTGTGTTTGTGCTGCAGTTGTATCGCCATCGGGTTCCGGGGCTTGATACGTTTCGCAGCTGAAGCAGTAGGTCGAACCATCATCGTACTCCGCATTGGCATCCGAACTGCCACACTTGTCACAGCTGATGTGCCTTACGTAGTTAGCTTTTTGCACGGCTCTATCCATCTGCTTCTCTCCTTTCAGTCAGTTAGGCCAGGTGATACTTGGTGTATCGCTGACCCAGTTTGTCGGTGCGCCATTCGCTTGTGATGTTATGTCCAAGCTCACGCAGGTCTTTGATGCGTCTCGGCAATGACCGCACACGGTACAAGTCATTTGCTTCAACCCACGTTATCGACCCCACCTTCTTCAGGTGGTCGAGTATTCTGCTGTTCTGTGTCATCGGATGTGTTTGCTCCTTCTTCTAGCCATTCTTGGGGTATGGTTTTGTGTCCATATCTGAAGCCATGCTTTTCGCACCACTGTGCGTAGGTAGTCGGACTACCCTTGTAGAGCTTGGCGTTTTGATTATGGAAAACCATGCGAATGTCGAGGTCGGGCCGCTGCTGTTTAATTAGCAGATGTTTGTGTCTGTCTTCGACAGTCCACCGGCCCTTCGTCTCAACGTAAAAAAAGCCGCCCTGTTTGGGCAGCTTGAAATCTGGTGTGTAGGTAGATGAGCGTTCAGGCCAGACGTATTGTATTTTGTCTTCCTCATAGCTGAGGGGTAGACCAGCATCTGTTATCTGGCGTGACACTTTATCTTCCAACCCAGAGCGATAGCCACGGATAATTCCGTGCCTTGCTCTAGAAGTTCGCTGCACCTGCAGCTACCTGCTCACCATCATCTTCTGCTACGTAACCGTCTTCTTCAGCTTCAAATGAGATGCCGCCACCTGAGCCTTCTGACAGTTCGATTATTTGAACGCCAGCCAGCTGCAGTGAAACACCCACATTGCCACCGGCAGTGTAAGGGTAAATGTTCCCAGCTAGTTTCAGCGTAGAGCCGCCATAGATTGGCGGTACGTTGTTTTCGGAAATCAACTGACCCTGACTGTCTGCAAATTTAGGCCGGTACTTTGACTTAGTCACAAGCACCAGTTCGCCAGTGTCAGCATCTTTTTTCCACGGCATTTTTGCGTTCTTAGCTTTTGCGCCAAACGCTTCATCTGCCGCCTTCTTAACTTCGTCCATCAGGTTTTTTGCATCTGCTTCAGGCATCCGCAAGTTAACCTTGAACTGACCGTTACTATCAAATTGAAAGTCGGCCTTGTTCAGCCAAGGATACATTGCAATACCCTTGCTTGTTCTGAACATCATCTTCTTGGCATTAGCCATTGTGATTATCTCCTTCTGGGCAGTTGTCGCCCCGTTGTTTCGGCTCTTCTAAATCTTCAAGCATGAGACCTTGCCGTTCAGCCTCAGCTAAAATGTCGATGGGAATTGGCTGTCCTCGCTTTCGGAAGACTGCCGCTATGCCCAACAATCTTTCACGTGATTTCATCCGCTTCTCCATTCACTGTTGGGTACAGAATCAAAAAAACCGCCCAATGGCGGCCTCTGTACAAAGGTGGTCCATAACTCAGGACCAGCTGTGAATGGTATTAGCTGAAGGCGTAGTCGCTCTGCAGCACAGCCTCGATGTCCAGGCTGCCTTTGTATGGAATGTCTGGCAGGTCAGCCAGCTCAGGTTGGTCCAGCATTGCCAACACCTGCTCTTTGATGTCGCTGAACAAACAGTAATCGTAGTAAAGCTGCACGAAGGCTTCCCTGATTGCCCAGGACATCGTGCTGGCATCAGCAATGGTGGTCGAAAAGCTATCATGCACCACCATCAAATCTGTCACGCCATGCGATGCACAGGTCTGCACTGACATCATCAGATGCAAACTGTCCTGTGCGTGAATTACGTTAGGCGCAACAGCGTTGCAGCTTTTAGTAATGTTGATTTCATCGGTCAGATTGCGCAGCGTGGCACGGCCCTTACGGTCAATCTTGTTAGAGACCTCATCGAACCACCAGACCTTCGCCCGGTTAGGCTTGAACTTCACGTACTGCTGATGCACTGGAAAGCCCCATTTCGTGATGAAGCTGAAGTGTTTGCCTTCACGTGCCAGAGCAGCTGCGCAAGCTTGTAGAAACGCCATGCCCTCAGCAGCTGATGACACAACACGCTCAATGGCCTGTTCATGAACACCAGCTAAAAAATGCGAAGCCCTAAAGCCCCGGTCTGACCCAAATGGGTGTTCTTTAATTTCACCTAGCCGGTGCTGCTTCGACAGCTCAGACATAATGTCTGACTGAAGCTGCTCAGAAAAGCCGTAGCGTCTGCTGCTGTAGCTGTATGTCATCGCATTACGCTTCATGACATTACGATTGTAGCCCTCCCACTTCAGTGTCCGTTCAGCAATGTCGATGTGGTTATCACGCTTCTTTTTTCGTGCTGCCTCTTCTTCATCGTCATCATCGTTAGCTGGGCTGTAGGCTGCATCAGTCTTCATGTCCACCAATCGGTCAGAGATGATCCGTTTGGCCTCATTCAGGCAAGCGATGTACAAGTCATTCGGCTTGTCTTGCGGTACTAGGTTCACCAGCTCACCGTCTGACTGGTTTCTCGATGCAGCTGCGTAATGCTGGATGCCTGACTGTGTAGCATCAAGAGCAATCGGAAGACCGCTCATGAACTCAGTCGCCTTGTCTGGGTTCTCTGCCTCGAACTGCCTGAACTTGTACAGCTCATTTGCAGCAGCCAGAAACTGAAATGGGTCCGATGCCTTGCGCCAGAACTCCCATGCATCTGGGTGCTTGAATGTTTCACCACACAACAAGATTATTTCTTCGTTGTCTTCAACCCACTGAACACGCTGGTCCAGCGCAATCTTGTCTTGTCCGTAAGTATTAGCAATCTGTAAAGCCAGAAACGCTATGTTGTTGCCTATTGGCTTTTCGTTAGCAAATTTGAACATCCCCCTAATGTAATCAGCATTGTGATGTCCGAAGTCAGGCACGTGGTAAACACGGCCCCGTCTGTCTAACTGATGCGGCAGGAAAAACTCGTCCTGCTCAAGTAGAAATTTTGCTTCTTCGAGGTAGCGTGGAACATTCTGCAAGTTGCTGCGCACATCTGCATTGGACTTGTCAATTTCGACAGATTCCTGCATCAGCTCAATCTGTTCCTGCTTTTCCAGCTCACTGAACTCTTCTTTAGTCATGCGCTTAGGCTTTTTGATGAGGGTCAGGTTGGGGAAGCCGTTTACTTTTCTGTCCAGCTTGGCTGTGTAAATCCATTCTACTGCGTCAACCACGTAGCTATTGATGGCGTATGGTGTTTCCTGCAGAAAATTAATTGCCTCGATGCACTGGTCCATGTCGCCTGTGCGCATGGCCTCGTCTATGTCCATGTCCTGCGCAAACTGCGTGTTCTTGACCAGCGGAACCATTTTAGCCAGTGCCGGGTCTATGTAAGGCCCAATGTTGTCCATGCTCCACGGCAGAGGTTTTTGCAGCATTGGTTCAAACACAGGCTTCATCGCATCAAGTATGATGTTTCTATCTGCAATCTGCGCTTCAATCTCTGGCTTGAAGGCAACGTATTCTGTGAGGTGTTCGTCATTGTCCAGACGCATTGAGACCTTTGCAAACAGCTGCGCACCCATCAGACAAGCGTTCCACAGGATTGCACCTGTCCTAGCGTACCTAATGTCATCCCATTGGTTGTCATCGTAGCCACGCTTTTTTGCTATGCGCATCACGTAATCTCTGCGCCTCTCTTGTTTGTCTGAGTGCAGCTGCGCCTGTCTTTGTATTTGCTCGATTACACGCTTACCGTCACGGGTCTCGCTCATGACATGAGCAAACAGGTGGTTCTTAAATGCGTAGCCTAGCGTCTTGGCTGTTTTGTTCAGCGTCCATGTTTTGCTTACTGCGTCAAACACAACCCTCAAGGCCATGTCGGCAGTTGTGCGCAGTTCTACACGCTGCAAGTCATCCAGCCAGACTGGCGCAGGGCCGCCTTTGCGGTTCTCTGCTATGTCTATCTGGTCCTGCAACCCCCTCATCACACCAGCAATGGATTGCTCAATCAGCTCGAAGGCAGCTTTGTTCTGGTCAAGGTCTTTGCGCTTGCGGTCCTTTTGTGACCGGGCGATACCTTTGTCCACCATGCCCTGCTCTTTGTCACGCTGAGCAAGTAGCGTCTTCATTTCATCTTGTTTGTTGTCCAAATGCATCCCCTTCCGAATCAATTAATCCTATCAACTACTATATTTCGAGCTATGATGATAAACCCCTGTGCATAAACGCCCACTGATTTGCATCAACTTGCATCAATATGCATCAATTACCACGATATACCACAACATCTAGTTTTAAGGCCCCTATTTTAGCCTCCGAATCAATATATGGTGTTACCCTACATGATGTCGTCCTCATAATGCAATTCACTTCAGGCCGTTTTTTGTCTTTTTTTTAGCGTAAATTTGGTTGACATTTTCAGAACCGAAATGGGGCCGAAGCCCCAGCCGATTAGTTCACTGTCGGACTGACAAATTCGATTAGTGTCAGAACCTGAAATGTCCTGTCTTTTTCGATTGGCACGACATTGTCAGAGGTAAAACCAACATTGCCAGCTGCCTCTTCCATGTTCAGAGTTGTGCCGCCATTAAGTCCTAGCGTCTGCTGCGCTAACAGCTTGCAGACTTCTTTAGCCGTCAACTCCTCCCACCTTTCGCCCCATAGGGCTTCCAAATGGTTCTCGAAAGCTTCGATGTGTTTGTTGTAGTCGTTATTGGTATTGGTCATCATTAGCTACCTCCTCGTCTGTTTCAGATTACACATAGGTGGTCCATAACTATCGTCTGAGCCGCCTGTACATAGGTGGTCCATAACTTGCTGTGGCGCAGATATGCGCATAGCTGGTCCATAACTTTTGTGGTTGGTTTATAGTCGGCTTCCACGACTACCGATGAAACGACTGGTGGGTCGCTGAGATGTACGGATTGACACCGTGCATCTTTCTGTTCTACTTTTGTTCTCCTCTTGGGTCAAGGCTCAAAAGTAATCCAATTCAAATTTTATGGACGTAGAAAGTAGCGAATATGGAGACCGGCAAAATGGAAATACACTTTCCCCATATCACCAATGGCTTACATACAACGAAGCGTAGGCGCAGATTGATAACACCCAGGCGGCTAATGACAGCTGCCGTGACTGTTGTCCTGTGTTCTTCTGCTGCAGTCTTACTTGCAAGTTGTAATGTCGGTGGTGGTGGATACTAACAAAACGCAAAAAAGGGCCAGCCGAAGCTGACCCTTCCGTGTTACTGATTGTTGTCGTTGGCTTGCTCTGGACGAGTATGCCTACAACCTTTGAACATCAATTTCGCTAAATAAACCCTTTGCCATTCAATAGCTGCTTCCAGCTCGGCAATGTAGGTTTCTGTTTTAGCAATCTCTTCGTTCAGTTTCTTATCAGTACCATTAGTCATAATGAACTCCTTCAATGTTAACTTGGCGCAGTAATACCGAAGGCTTTTTTATGACTTGCCATACCGTACACGTGAGGTCGGCAATTCCTCACTAGCGTGTCCATGCGCCACTTGGAGTTGCTACCTACATCATAATATCAGTTGTGACGAAAAAAAAGGGCCACCCGAAGGTGACCCTGGTTGGTCAGATATTTTCCACTGCGCTGAGCAATGCCTCGTCCTCGAGGTGTACATATCTACGTGTGGTGCGTGTATCTTGGTGGCCCATGATGTCAGCAATGTTGAACTCGTTTTCTTTATTGCTGGCTAATCTGGTGGCAGTTGTGTGCCGTCCAACATGGAACACGAAATGCTTATCACCACGCCCCACATCCCTGCGCACTTTATTCATCCACCAACGGAACAAGCCAGGAGTATACACATCATCAATAACAGGCTTCAGACGCTCATAGGCGGCCCTTGCGTTGCTGTTTAGTGGAACTTTACGCTCACCTGCCTTACACGCATCCTCGGGCAAATATAGCCACTTGCCATTCGATGACAGAGTAACGTCTGGTCTATTGATTTGCAGGATTTCACCTTTACGCATCCCAGAGTTGATTGACAGGATAAGCATATCGGCAAGCCATCCCTGCCCTGCTTCACGCAGGTACTCGACAGCCTCTGCTTCTTCTTGTGGTGTGAACGCCTTAGGTCGCTTAGCAACGACCTTGGCATATTTAAGTTTGATGGGGTTGTCGACAACTTCGTATTCGTTAGCCTCACGCAAAACAGCAGATATCGCAGCCATGTATTTGTTGGCAGAGTTTTGTGTGATCCCCCGTGTAGACATCAGATGCTCGACAAATTCATAGATATGCTTGCGCCTGATGTCAGCCAGCGTCAGCTGACCAAAGTCTTTGTATTCAGAGAACCACCGGCAGCCACGCAGATTGTGGTTGCGTGTGTGTTCTTTGGGCCAAACACGCATGGCAATCTTGTTTGCGTATTCAACAAGGGTTGGAATACCGCTGGTGGTAGCTGGTGTTTTAACACTGGTTGCAACTTGTGTGGCATCGAATGATGCAAACATATCACGTTGGATAGGGTCTATATTGTTCATCGCTTGTCCTTCCGAACTGTTGGTTCAGAAGGTATTGGACGAAATGCTCTCTAACCCTTGATAAACCGCCGATTATTCAGCGGTAGAGCAAGCGACTGTTAATCGCTTGGCCGGCGGTTCGAATCCGTCCCGGGGAGCCAAACCT
>MDTA01196738.1_pt1 | contig 13567 bp, 14 predicted proteins | sample 811151 | NCBI WGS metagenome assembly MDTA01 (sample SAMN05326648, study PRJNA326480) | marine metagenome | isolation source: seawater | place: Indian Ocean: South | collected 2010 | reverse complement strand
TAGACGAGATTGTTGAAAAAATACCAGTACATAAAAGTATAGTTATGATGGGTACATCACAAGGAGCTACCATAGCATTTCACTATGTACATTCTTACATGTGTAAGAAAAATATTGTTGGTGGGTGGTTTCATAATATGGCAGGATTTTATCCAGAATTTTTAGAAACAAATGAAAAATATGTATATAGTGTGTATAATGATATAAATATGAAAGATGGAGACCGCCATTCTACATTTGATGATGATACATTTAATAGTATGCAAAGAAGTTTAAATACATTTAAAAGACATAAAAAAAGAAGGATTTTTTTTTACAATTCATTGAATGATTATGTTATCCCAAATATACTCAAAAAAAGAATGTTTGATAAGCTATTTCAAATATATGATTGTTGTGTTTAATAAAATAATTATAAATGAACTAAAAAATGCCAAAATTTGTAGATAAAGTTCCCATTTATGAACTACTAAATTTTTCAAGACCAATAATCCCAATAGTGTACCCTGTATAAATCCAAATGCATGAGACCAATGAGCTACATTTTCTCTATAATAATCATCACTGGAGTAAAGAAGTAATATGTTTACAGCTTCGAATCCTAAAAGAATAATCCACAAAATTCTAAACGGAGCTTCTTTCCAGTTTATTATTGTATGTGCCAAATATGCTCCTATCAAACCATAAACACCAGGGGATGCACCCCTGTAATTTGAAGGTCCATCGTATAATGCAGCGTGCCATGTAGATCCACTTATACACGAATACCAAAATATTGTAAATGCTGCGAAATTACCATGTATTATTTCCAAGAATGATCCAAAAACAATTATACTCATAATGTTACTAAAAAAATGAATATTTCCAAAATGTGAAACTCCACAAGCCATGTAATGCCACCATGGTTCTTCTCTACTCGGTGGTGTTTTTAAAGAGATATGACTATCTGTTAATTGAACATAAAAACATAATATTGTAATAAAAAGAGTATGAATAGGAGATTTTTTTTTAGCACACCATATTTTTGAATAAAAAGATGTTCTTTCATAAGATTTTTTCACTGCTTTATACATTTTATTTAATGCAAAATAATAAATTACATTGTAGTAAAAATTTATAACAATCCTGAATTCCTGGAATTCGCTCGTGATAAACCACGAATACCTTCAAGAGGTGTGATGCTTCTTTTATACTCTATATTCTTAATACGTTGACCGATATAACGTAATGCGTCATCACCTGTTATTTTAAAATATTGTTCTTCCAAATAATGCTGAGGGTGTTGCTTTCCTAAATTTTGTCTTTTAAGTGTTTTATAAAATTTTGTTCCGTCATTATCCTTTGAATAAGTTGTCGGGGTTGAAGTACACTCAATTCCAGCGATCTTGACTGTTGCTAATGCTTCATCTATATGTCTTTTTATTTCTTCTATGTAATATTCGTCCAAATCTTCATTATCGTAATTGAATATTATATAAATGGCATGAGCATATGGAAAATTTGCCATATGTAGTTCCGGATCCGGTGGAATCGGTGGGGAAAATCGATTCGGTTCCTGTTGTCTTTTTTGATTTTGTTCCATCATTTTTAATCTCTCTTTCTGCATTTCTAAAGGTTCTTTTAAAGATGTTACAAATATATTTACTTCAGTACTAGATGGAGTTGGTAAAGGGAAAATCGGTAAGAATTCATATGCACTTCTAAAATATTTATCATCTTTTAAATTGTACCTCATCTTTATAATATAACAAAAATAATATTGTACAGTATATATCTTTATTTTATAATTTTATAATTAAAAGAAGATGAGTAATAGATTATCTGAAATTCCGGAAATGTCTATAAAATATTACAGTTTAGACAAAACAAAAATATTGTCAGACATTTGTGAACTAATAAAGTATGCAACGACAATGAAAGAAGACGGTATTTTAGAAGTTTTTAAATATATAAATGGTAATTATGAGGATGTCAATTTTTACGAAGATTATGAAGTTAAAAAAGCACTATTAGAAACTTCAAATGTTGAAGAATTATACATTCGAATGAAATCGTTTATACCGGGAATTGTAAACTTTTTAGGAAAAAAAAACTTTTTTATAATGTTCAAAAAAGTTTTTGAAGATATTCTTGAAATAAATGAAATGATGTTTGTTGGTTATCGTTTAGAGATATCTGAAAAGGTTGTTGTAAAATTTACAGCAAATAGTATACAGATACACACATCAGAAGCTGAACAAAATATGTATATGATTATAAAGAAAACATTATGTTATGTGGTACGAGGTGCGGAAAGAATTAGAGAATATTCTTTTGATATTGATAATTTTGAGGATTTTATTACCGTAGATTTAACATATAATCAGTACATTGGTATGATAATATTTATAAAATATTATCACACTAAATTGTACCCAGAATTGTATGCACCGTAAAAAATGATTTTGTGATGATGTTGTATGGATCAAAGACAAAAAACAAGCACCAAACACAGCATGAATGATTCTATTCACTCTATCAACGACAGTTCACCGAGTGGGAAATATATTGTAAACAATGACAGTTTTCTAATCGTTATAAGGTATGAGGATACTAATTTTGAAATAAATGAAAACGAATTGAAAGATTCGTTTGATTTCATGTTTCAATTACCCCCGGTACCAAATCCGTTGAGACCAAGTACATTTTTGAAAAGACCACAGGTTACATTTGCTCCAATTGATTACAATTTTGGTCAAAAAACAAAAACATTACCAATGGACGAGAACACACCAATTATTGTGCATAAATGCAAAACAATTTGTGAAAATGTTTTGAAACAATATGGTTATAACGCATCTTATAATGGTGCACATCTTTCATTATATCCAAATGGAGAAGCAGGACTTTTGCCACACGAAGACAATGAACCTGTGATAGATCAAAATGTTCCAATTGCGTCTATTTCTTTTGGTGAGACAAGAAAACTTGCATTTTATCGACACCAGACAAAAGAAGAAAGAGAAATACAAATATCAAAGTCAAGGGCAAAAAAAACACCGGACCCAAAACCCGTAGAAATTTCATCGTTGAAAGTACGTCATGGTGATATTATTATCATGGTAAATATGCAGAATATTGGAATACTTCATGGTGTCGTAAAAGAACCTAAACTAAACAATTCGCGATTAAATTTGACATTTCGAAATTTTCTTGTTGATGGACCAATTTAATCAATTTCCATACCTATACCTTTTTCTCGGAATAAAGAATCTGTGAGTTCTTCATGATATCCAGGATCATCAATTACTTTTGCCGTTTCAAACATTTCGTCAACAATTACATCAACTATTGGATCATTACTGTTTAAAAGTTGATAAACATCGTTTAAATCTACACTATTCTTGATCGCTTCAACTAAAGCGTCTAGACTTCTATATTCTTCTTCTTTTCCTGGACTAAGTGTTGGTTTGAAAGTATATATTATAAAACATTCGTATTCATACCATTCTGGACGATAATCTATGGTTTTAAATATTTCCGGACTTGTAATTTTTGCCAAATATATTTTAGATATGGCTATTAAATATGCTTGGATAGCAGCTTGATATGAATATAACACACCTCTTCCGCTGTAATTTGCTAGTACGTACCTATGTTCTTTAGATTTTCTATCAAGCACTATACGTATATTATTTATAGGAATACCATTTGCTCTTAATAAATTATAAAATTCTTCTTCACTATTGGGTTTTAAAACATCGAGAGTCACGGTTCCCTCATCAATATGTGTAGGTGGAGTGCGTTTTAAAAAATTTTTATCTAATGTCGAAGAATATTTGCAATATAAGTAATCTCTCATTTATTTAATATATAAAAATAAAGTATATGTGGCTGTCTGAAAAAAATCTTAGTTCTTTGAAAAAATATCGTTCCGGATTGAATGATGAAAATAATCGTGCTTCGACACCACCAACTCCAGATACCAATCCAGATATAGGCGAATCCTCCACAGCGACCCCCGAGACACCAATAAGACAGGAGAATCCTATACGCTTTGATGATGATCCAAATTACAGAACACCACCTCATACACCTCCACGTAGAAGGGGGAGTCCGGAGGGTTCGGAGAGTTTGGAGCGAGCAACCACGGAAAAATTTGATAATGATAGAGAATCCGGTGTAGAAGGTCTTGATAACACAGTATCTCAACACCCGGCAACTAATGTTTATCAAGTTCATGATGTTTACTCCAGTTTTATGAGAAAATTATCTAATACAAATAAGCAACTTTTTAATTCTTTTGGAAATTTGTATTCCAAAATGAGATGTCAGTTAACCGATTGTATGGCATTATCTTCTACAAGTGTCTCAAATTCCTTGAGACAAGATGGTAAATTTTTAATACCAAAAGGTGTAAAAGTAGATGAATATTCTCAAAAATATGTTGCAATTGTGACTCTTAAAAAAATCAATATTGGTTCCACAAACGAAGAGGATGTAACCAAGAGTATTGAAATTGTAAAAGGAGACGAATTCATAAAGGAAGATCTGATAAAAAATAAAGAATGGATTAAGTTTATAAAAAATGGAGACATTATTACTGTTCCATGGTGTCCAAGTCACATTCCAAAAGATGTTAATGATTGGACTATTTACCAAGCTGAACAATCTATACCTGGACGTGTAGGTTCTGATTCGTGTATACGAATTTCAATTCAAGATAATGAAGGTGTCAAATGTGCCGACTTGAGTTCTTTTATGTATGAACATATGCATTGTATGACAACGTTGAAAAATGCAAAGCATAGGATGGATGCAATTAAATCGTTATTGTATAATTGTGATGGTATAAAATATATGCATTTGACAGATGCAACGTATGATATTTCTGAAAAAGATAATAGAAAACATACTTTTGATTCTATTATTAGCAAAAAAGTAAGAACACTTTTGACAAAAAAGAGTACGGTATACAAAAATTACGGATTTTTGCCATATCAAAATGACGGTGTGGAGTTCACATTTAGGTTGGGAACTTTACCCACATTTTTGGACCAATTTATAGTGAAAGCCAATAAATTTATTACTAATTACCAAATAAAGATAAAGGAAATATCCGAAAATGATTTGAAAACATGGTTTGAAGAAGAAACCGAAAAATTAAAAGATGCGTTAGAAGGTTTGGAACAACATCAAGGCTATTTTGAAAATGAAAACGGACGAACTGTAAAACTATTTATGAAAGTATTCTGGGAAAATGATGAGTGTTGGATAGAGGCAACAATCTTCAAGTTTAGTAATGATGGTAGTACAATTTTATACAAGAATAATATAGAAAAGGGAAGATATGTTGATATTTTCAAATTGTTAATTGAACCGATGATAGATAATATAGCATCACAACCATCAGTGTGGTATGATGATGAAAAAGAGTTAATTTCAGATGAAAAAAATACAAGAAGACTCACAACAGTAAAAGATGTTATTGAAAAAGCTGTAGAAGAGTTCAAAAAATATAATTCACTATTATAGGATGATTAGGCAAAATTTAAAACACTATCCACTATATTTCTATATTTTTTTTTCTCTGTTCTTGGACTTGTTGAAAAATTATGTATGGGAGATTTGTTGTACATTGGTCTGTTTTTATTTTTTCCGGTTTCTGTTTTTGGAGTTGAAAAAACAGGTATTTGAGTTTTTTTAGGAGTTTTTAAAGATGGACTACCACCTTCTATTTCAGACTCGCTTTCCTGTATCACAACTTCTTCTATTTTAGAATCCTTCTCTTTTACTTCTATTTCATCCTTCTCTTTTACTTCTATTTCATCCTCAGTTTTATATTCTTTTTTCGTTTTTTCAGAATACAACTTATTCGCAATGTCGAGTTGAAAAATCAAAGTTGAGGCTGCTTGTGCAATCATTGGACAGACATCTTGTACTCTAGGTAACTCAAACGATTCTGCTATTAAATTTACCAAACTATACTTTAAATTAATTACTCCCTTTTCTTGCATCGATTCCGTCTGAGTTTTTTGAAGAATAAACGCAAAACTTGCCCAATTCGTTTTTGTGATCGCCACTCTCTCTAATAGTTTAGTTCTTCCCGTTTTTTTATAATGTTCTATATTCATGACACCGATTCTTTTTTCTGGATATTTTTGAAATGAACCTAAAACAAAAACAGTTTTAATATTGTTAATATTCATTTTAGGAAAGATGTGTTTCACTAGTTTTAAATGCGTTTCGTCTACTTGTAAATCGATTTTTAAACCTTCTTTCAATGACTGCTCATTGCCGATCAAATTATCGAATCGTATGTCTTTCGGTAATCTGTAAATCAAAACTGGTAGATTATAAAATATCATAAATGCTGATATCAAAATAGGTGCAGGAAAAATAGCATCATCATATGCCAAGTTGTGAATAGTTTCGCATGTATGTGGTATTAATTTAATATTTTCTTTGTTTTCCATGTCAAATATTGGGTAGAACACATTCGTATATTTTAATTGTGGAAAATTTTCTAATAAATTTTTTATTTTTTCAACCTTTTTTTTATCAACATCCTTTGTGGATGCTGAGTTACGTATCATTTTATGGTTAAAAAAAAAAAAAATCTTATTCATACATGTTAAATAACAGACATGAATGATGACATAGAAAACTCGATATATGATATTCCAAATACAAAAAGTTACAGAGATAGTGATTTAAATCTTACGAAAAGAAATAAATATGCCAGTGGAATCATGACCATAAAGGCAATTTCAACACTTCCATTTTACTTTACAGCGATTTATGAACCATTTTATTTAGAAAAATACTCGTGGATATTATATATTGAAGCATTGAATCATTTTCATACAAGAATATTTTTCCTCATTGCAATATATCGTGGTATTCTTCAACTTTATTTTTCTTCATTTTCGAATGGGTATTGTCAAAAACAGTTTATAATTTTTGAAATGTTTTTTGACATGACCGTAATTGTGTTGTACTTGCACGAGCATATTGTACTTGAGAATATAAAAGAATTATTTTCGAATTTCTTTATATTTCATTTGATAACATGTTTTACAACTTTTTTGAGTATTATATTAACATGTTATATAAAGATTGATCATGTTGGATGATTATCATTCAACGGTGGTGTTTCTATAAATGGTTGCGTGGTTTCATTATTTTTTTTAAAAAATGAAAGAATACACGTTTTAAAAATATTGTTTAGAAAACTTGCCAAATAAAACAATATCTTGGAAATACCAGTACAACTGAATGTTTTAAGATATATTATATATAAAGTAGTCATAATTGAATATGTAGTTAGAAAATAAATGATTAGCATTTCTTTTCTATTGTAGATCATAATATAATTTAGTAAAACCTTTGATTATTCCTCTACCATTTATTCCACCACATTGTTGTGAATGAATATTTTTGTTATTTAAATTAGTGTTTCTTTGATTTGAAAATAAACTTGGTGAAAAGGATCATATAGCTATTCAATACTTGTAACGAAAACATCTTTATTGGTAGGTGTACAATTTCCCATACCGTCTATGGTACAAAAATTAGATGGACAATTTAACTGATTTACGCTACAGAGTAGTTTAGAACATTCTTCTTTTGCATTTTCTGGATTTGTTTTTACAGTATATTCATTATCCATTATAAAAATGTCCTCATCTTTTATTATTTTGAAAACAGTTTCGTCTCCAGAAATATTTATTTTTGTAGCATTATTCAAATCTATAATACTGTCAATATTGTCCGTGTAGTTTTCACATGTTTTTTCTTCCGAACAATGAACGATACCTTTTTTAGATTCCAAACCATCCGATACCTTTTTACCGTTTACAAACAAACTAGAAACTGTATTGTCAACTTTTTTTATTTCTATGGTGTTTTCTACATTCGGTTTAATATAAACAAAATCTTTTAATACTATTTTATTATTCATGCATTTATTATCATCACCACATACTGAATTCGAGTCGGAAATTGATCTATATACATGCGATCCATATGTCCTATCTTTTTTTAGATTTTTTACAAACCGTTTAGGTGCCAAGTTTTCTTTCAAATATTTTTTGGCGTCTTCTATCGATGAAAAACGCTGATCGCATTTATCTGTACCGAGTATACATTTATTTCTCAAATCTGAGTTCAGTGGTAAAACTTTGTCTAAAACATCTTTCATTGTGAAATTATCTGTATTCATTTTTATTGTTATACCATCCACCCATTTTTCAACAATTGATTGATTATCCATTGGACAGTCGCGGTTTTTCAAACAACTTTTTTCCACAACTGTTTCAGTCGCATAACTATCCTTGGTGAAATGACATGTGAATAAAGATTCTTTACTATCTTCCTTACTTTCTTCAACAGTTTCTGGTTGAGTTTCCTGAGTTTCTTCAGATTCTTTTTCTTGTTTTTTATCTTGTTTATTTTTTATGGAACATTGTTGTCCTTCGTAACTGCTCAAATCATATGGACAAGCATCACAATTTGTTGCTAAAACAGTTACATGTGTGTCATCATTTATATCAAATCCGCATATATAATTTCCTTTACCAGGCTCTGGAACAGTTGTGATTTGAGCTGTTGAACTCATGTTATTAGGAATATTTTCTACTTTTTCATAGCAATAAGTTACATCACCTTCAGAAACACAAGAAGTATTTCCAGTTTTATATGTGTTACAAACCTGTATTAATGTGTCTTTATTATCACATTCTCTTCCCATATCACCATCGTAAGAATCTTTTTTATGCCATTTTTTATCAATTCCACAGATGAATGCTTTTTCACAAATGTCCGTTACATCACCAAAACTTTCCGGCAAATTATATCCAAATTTTTGGAAAAGTGATGTACCATTCACCTCCATGTTTATACTAGCGCTAAAATTTTTGTTCATAGTATTTAGTAGTAAAATGGTAAAAGTAAAACTTTTACCTTTTGATATAAGAGAATACATTTTTCAAATATTTTGTGCAATAATTATTCAAAAACATTATAGAAAATACATGTTTAGACATACTAAAAATAAGAAATGGAAGCATGTTTTAAATCTTCTTTACGAAAAAGTGAATTGTTCAGAACTAAATAGTTTATACGATACAAAATGGATACTAAAAGAATGGAGATATGAACCAGAATCATGGATTTATATGCTCATAAACGAGCCTAAAAATATACAAGAGATTCTAAGAGAGTGTGATTCTTGTTTTTAAAAATTTGTAATGTACAATCAGTTTCATGAAAAAAAAGTGTGTATACATTAATAGAAAATGGATTCGGTACATCTTGTCCTTCCAGATGGTCTCCTTCAACAGGAAGGGCCCTGTGAAAAAAGACCTGATGATTTTATGGACGGATTCGAACTTCCTGTACATTTTAGAAAACCATTACATGATATATACCCTGAAACAATACATGATGATATGGAATTTCTAGAGGAACCACATTTGTATGTATCTACAATAGATGGTGAAAAAGTTCCAGCATCAGCATCTGTTACAAAGTTTGCACACGATTATCAAGAACATTTTAATGGACCATTAGCGATTGGTCTTATGAAAAAAAGTAACAAAAAAAAGTGGCCCAGACTGGAATATTGTATAAATCCAGTAAAAGTGGAAAAAGGTGGTTTTGTTTCAGAAAAAGGGTGTATGATTGTTCATGATGATATATCAGTATCTATATTACAACCAAACAGCACATTCAATTTAGATTCAGAAGTAATATACAATCTTTTGAAACAAACATCTATAAATCAAGAAAACGATTTTCCCATAGAAGATGAAGAGTACTATATATTCGATAGAAGTATGACAGATGATGAAATACTTTACAAGTGGGAAAGAAATGGTTTATTGAAAAGAAATATGGGAACCGCGGCCCATAGAAATTGTGAACTTGCTTTAGAAGGTTTACCATATAGATGGTATGATCCAGAAATGAAGGCATTTTTTACGTTTATAAATGATTATATGATACCACATGGTGCAACGATAATGTCTACAGAACGTGAAATAAGATCATTTGACCTAGATATTGCAGGAAGTGTTGATGCTGTTTTCAAAATGCCAGATGATTCTATTGTTATTGTTGACTGGAAATTATCTGATAAATTGTATATGAACATGACAGGATTTAAAAAAATGCAAAAACCTCTGAATCATTTGGATGATTGTGATGGTGCCGGTTATGCTCTTCAAACAAGCATTTATCAATATTTATTTGAAAAGGAGTATGGTTATAAAGTAAGAGAAAGAATTCTCGTATCATTGAGTCCAGAACATCCATTCATAACATCCGTTCCATATCTCAAAAATGAGGTAAAATATATAATGGAAAAACAAAAAGCACTTGTAGATGCGAGAAAATCTGTAAAAGATTACAAATGTGAAATAACAAACAGAACTTTAATTAATCCTGTTGTTTGTGAAGACGGAAGATGTGTATCTGAAAAGGTTGCAATAATGTATAATTTAAAATATGTACAAGATCAAGAAACGTCTAAAGAATTAGAAAAAGAATTGGAAAAACATATGAGAGAAGTTGTCTTTGACACTACAGGAACATAAAACTGGAAAAAATTAATGCCCAAAACTGGAGGTATTATACCTTTTAGTATGAGTTAAAATAATTTAACAAGTTTTTGCTTCGAATAGATAATTTAAATGTTACAAGGTCATTTTGATCGTTATATCGTTTTTCTTCAATGAAAAATAAATATTTTCCATTAATACGAATATTGAGTAGATCAAACCAAAATTGAGCGGATTGTGGCTTTAAATATTCTAAAGAGAATATAGAAAATCCTTTTTCATGTCGTTCTCCCTTTTTGAATTTTAATTTTAATTCTGAAACGTTTTCTTTCTCTAAAAAGTATGGTTTGAAAATATCTTCATCTACTATATTGTTGTCTTCTATATGAGTCATAAACATTTTTCCAAGTATGTATAATGGTATCGATTGTTCATTTCTTCTTTCAAAGCTATCGTATTCAAACGTTTTTTCATCTATCCAACTACCTGTAAGAAAGCAGTGTGAAGCAATTATAGAATCTTCTGTCATGGTTATAAAATCACTAATATTTGCGACAATTGGAGGGCTAGTGCCTCCATATTGTGACTCTATTTTAGAATTTATTTCATCTTTATCACTTTTAATATTTTCTTTTAATTTATATAGGAGCTGCACAAGGTATGTGTTTGTATTTATTAATTCGTTATTCATAAACATACCCATAAAAAGTGTTATCGTACTTGAATTATTATATACAATGTGATCTAACATGACGTAACTTTTTAGTATAAATTTTATTATACTAAAAACAACAAATTCTATTTTTTCTATATTTTTCTGAATAAATATTCTTATAGGCAATTCTTTATTAACATGTTCATTAAACAGTAACTTGATAATTCTTACATGTTCGAAAACACTTTTATAATCAACTATCTCAAACTCTTTATTATGATATAAAGAAATACTTAAATTTTTCATTTTTTCATCTAATACTTCTTCCATCAAATCGTTATAATATTCATAAACTGTATCGAAAATTCCTACAATTGTTTCAAATATTTCATACAAACATTTATTTAATATATAATTCGACTGTGCACAGTTTATTACAAACAGATCATAGTTTGTAGGTTTTTCTTTATAATCTATACCTTTACGTTCTAGATTAAAATACGTTTTCAAAAGACTTGCCCATATTTTATCTTCCTCTTCTTTTCTCATTTCTTCATTTTCAAAACTTGTTTTCCAATCATCCGAGTTCATATAAGTTGTCAAAAAAGTGTGTACTTCTTTACAATTTCTAAATGATAATATGTTTTGAATAATTTCTAAAGGTAGTTTTATAAAAGAAGATCTATATTTCAAAACATGTAATTGAAAAAAGGAATTCCAATACATATTTATATATACGAATTATATTTTGTAAGAGTATTCTTAGAGTCTCAGAGTCTTACTTAGAAGTTCATCACAATGTTGAACATTTATTTTCTTTGCAATACGAAATTTCTTCTATAGAATAAGCTCCTGTTCTTTCATTCATTTCAGCGTTGAACGTAGAATTATGTCCAAGATTACAGGGACCACGATTATCTGGAAGTCTTCCTGCATTTTCAAAAGATATACCACCTAAACCAACCGTTGTTTTTGTCAAACTACATGTTTCATGCCACCATCCTGATGGAATCCAAACAATATCTCCTTCTTGCGTGTCACACATAACACTTTCTTCATATTCTTTAAGTAATTTGCAAATATTATTGTTGTCATTGCGCTCAAATACATTTTGTGGAGGACCATTGATACTAGGAGGATGAAATATCCAGCGTTTTTTACCATCAATTGTTATAAACCACCCGCTTGGATGTTCTTCTGTAGGCACACCAGATCCTTCTTCTAAACCAATGCCCATATATGCTATTCGTAACGGTTTTAAATAATTTGGAATAGTAAGTTTATCTAAAACAAAAGAGACAAATGGTGAGTATTGGCGTTCGTATCCATTCAGGGTTTTTGATGTCCCTGAGTACAAGTCATTTGTTTGTTTCTTTTCAGAATAACAATCAGAAAATTTTCCTAACTGACCTGAATAATATCCACCGTTTGCAGATAATATGTCCTGTAAAGTATAACTTTGATCTTTGAGAGCATGGAAAACTTTATCTTTATGAATTGTTTGTAAACTGTTAAAATCGAAACTTGTACTTGCATTAAAAATAGTTGTTCCCTTTATTATTGTTGGAAAATTAAGATTGTATTTATGAGTTTGAAAATATTCTTGACTAACAACTTTACAGGCATCTGTTTTTCCGCGCACATAATTCTTTTGCTTTGCAGTATATTTATATTCATAACCCTCAGTTTCTCTATTTGCATTATGTTTTTCGTAAACGACTGAAACTACTCTGCATGAATCATATTGAACACCTCCAGTTACAAAAATTACACAATATATTATAAGTAAACGAAAAGGTTTCATTTTATTTATACTAAATATTTTTTTCCCTCTTTTTTCGAACATCATTTTCTCACCAAGTCATGTAATCGAATTGTGTAAAGTTATGATCTCCATAAATATAATTTCCTATGCTTCGGGAATGAACTTTGATTGAAGAACTTTTGTGATAGTTGATTCCAAGAGTTTCAGCTATTTTCGATATTTTGTTTTCATTTAAATCTTCGTAAGCAATTACAATAGGATCATACAATCTCTGTATCATTTCATTATAATATTTGTTTCGATCCATACAGAATTTTTTAACTTGTGACTCTATTATCTGTATACGATCAAAATTGGGTGATACTGCATTCGAAGAATATAAACCAATGTGTTCATGAGTAAACGAAACAAAATGTTCTAAACAATTTCTTCGTACCAGTAATATTATTTGAACATTGTGAAGTACACAAAAAGTTCTATATTTTGGCAGTATTTCTTTTCTTTCAAGCCCCTGTGAATGTAACCAAATATATGCGGGAATTTTGTTTTTTTTCATGGAATTTTCAAAATGGGTTCCTAAGTTAGATTTGTAAAAGTTCCAGTCTT
>MDTA01106904.1_pt1 | contig 13568 bp, 13 predicted proteins | sample 811151 | NCBI WGS metagenome assembly MDTA01 (sample SAMN05326648, study PRJNA326480) | marine metagenome | isolation source: seawater | place: Indian Ocean: South | collected 2010 | reverse complement strand
TATAAATAGAATTTTTTTTATCATATTATTCAGCACATTTTACACAGTATTTGCTTTCTGGACGTATCATCAGCCTTCCATAAGGTATTTTTTGTTGACATCTAATACAAATTCCAAAATCAGTATCGTCTATTTTATTTTTCATAATTTTTAGTTTTTGCATTTTTCTTTTAGCTTCTCTTAATGCGGCCTCTATAACACTTTTATTATTTATAGCATCCATTCGGCTAACTCTACCAATTGAATTTTCTGGAGGAATAGGCTTACATAGTTCTGAGTATTCAATTATTTTTTTTTCTGTATTTTCAATTTCTTTTATTAATATTTTCTTAATTTTTTCAATTTCTGTTGCATTCATGACAGGACAAATGTAAATTTTTTTAATGTATTTTTGTAAATATGATAGTTGTTACTGGTGCAGCAGGTTTTATTAGTTCTTGTTTAATTACTAAACTAAATAATTTAGATAAAAAGAACTTGATTTTAGTTGATGATTTTTCTAATCATCAGAAGAATAAAAATTTACAAAATAAATCTTTTATAAAAAAAATTGATAGAACTATTTTTCTTGATTGGTTTAAATCCAATACGTTTAATATTAAACAAGTATATCATATTGGAGCTAGAACAGATACAATGGATTCTGATGTCGCAATTTTTGATAAATTAAATTTGAATTATTCTAAAAGATTATGGGAAATATGTGCTAAAAATAGTATTCCTCTTATTTATGCTTCTTCAGCAGCAACTTATGGTTTAGGAGATTTTGGTTTTGAAGATAATCATAAAGTTGTTAGTAAATTAAATCCACTTAATCCATATGCAGTCTCGAAAAATAATTTTGATAAATGGGTATTAAGGCAAAATAATAAGCCCCCTTTTTGGACAGGGGTAAAATTTTTTAATGTTTACGGTCCTAATGAATTTCATAAAGGTAGAATGTCGTCAGTTATTTTTCATGCTTTCAATCAGATAAAAAAAACAGGTTCTGTTAGGTTATTTAAATCATATAATAAAAAATATAGTGATGGAGAACAGTTACGTGATTTTATATATGTAAAAGATGTTATAGAAATTCTTGTTCTTATGATGGATATGAAAACAGAATCAGGGCTCTTTAATATCGGTTCTGGTAAATCTAGAAGTTTTAATGATTTAGTTATAGCTACTTGTAAAGCAATGGATGTTAAATGTAATATTAGGTATATTGATATGCCCATTAATCTAAGAGATCGGTATCAATATTTTACTAGAGCGAATATTAAGAAGATAAAGAATACTTATAATATAAAAAATATATGCTCTTTAGAAGATGGAGTTTTTGATTATGTAAAAAATTATCTTTTAAAAGAAAAGTATTATTAAATTTTCTCTCTTAAATTTACCAAAAATGACCTTACTTCTTTGAGACGTCCTATAATTTCAATATTATCTGTAGTGTCTTTTTTATTTTCTTTTAATTTCTTTTTAGCTCCTTCAATAGTAAAACCTCTTTCTTTTAGTAAGTGATGAATAATTTGCATGTTCTTAATATCTTTTGGAGTAAATAATCTATTTCCTTTTTTATTTTTTTTCGGTTTTAAAATATCAAATTCTTTTTCCCAAAATCGAATAGCTGAAATATTTACATTAAAAATTTTTGCAACCTCACTTATTTTATAAAAAAGTTTTTTTGTAGGGTTTTTGTTTAAATTCATTATTAGTCAAATGATTGATTGTTTTGAGAAGAAATTTCTAGCATTTTTTTATATTCATCAGCATTGAGATCATTATAATAAAAGTTTACAGGATTAATCTTTTTGCCATTTTTATGTACTTCATAATGTAAATGAGGTGCAACTGATGTGCCTGTATTTCCAATATACCCAATAATATCTCCTCTTTTTACTTTTTGTTTTTTTTTGACAATATATTTTGACATATGTGCATATAATGTTTTATATCCATATCCATGATCAATAATTACGTGATTTCCATACCCTCTTCTACTTCGTTTAACTTTGGAAACTCTTCCGTTACCAGTAGCATAAATTGGTGTCCCTGTTTTTGCAGAAAAATCCATGCCTGCATGAAACTTTCTTGTTTTATAAATAGGATGTATCCTATATCCATAACCACTTGCCATACGACTTAGATCTTTGTTTGATACAGGCTGTATGGCAGGTATTGAAGCGAGCATTTCTGTTTTATTTTTTGCTAGCTCAATTATATCATCAAATGATTTTGATTGTATATATAACTGTTTTGTTATTTGATCTAATTTTTTGTTAGTATTAATAATAAGATCAGAATTTTTATAGCCAAATAACTCTTGATATCTATTTATTCCACCATATCCTGCCTTTCGAATAGATTTAGGTATAGGGTCTGCTTCAAAAATTACTCTATATATATTATCATCTCTTTTTTGCATATCATCAAGGACAATCTCTACTTGTTCTAATTTCTTTTGTATAATTTCGTATTGAGAAGTTAGTTGTTTAATTTCTCTAGTTAAAATTCTTTCTTTTGGACTATCAAAAAATTGAAAAAATAGAAATATCATAATTAAACCTGTAATACCGCTACTAATAAGAAAATAAAGTAAGTTTCTTATTTTTTTGAATTTACTAAGTTTAATTTGCTTGTAGCTTAATGTTTTTGTATCGTAATAATATTTTTTATTAGCCATATTAAATAATTCCACAAATTTACTTATTTTGCATTAGATAAGAAATTAAAAGCTGCTGATTTCTAACAATTTAATGTGAATTTATATAATAAATATATAAGATGAAAGCTAATAAAATTAGAAAATTATATTTAGATTTTTTTAAATCAAAGGAACATGTTATTGTTTCATCCGCACCAATGATTGTAAAAGATGATCCTACTTTAATGTTTACAAATGCAGGAATGAATCAATTTAAGCATATTTTATTAGGGGATATTACACCTGTAAACATAAGAGTTACTAATTCTCAGAAATGTTTGCGTGTTTCAGGTAAACATAATGATTTAGAAGAGGTAGGGCATGATACTTTTCATCATACAATGTTTGAAATGTTAGGGTCGTGGAGTTTTGGTGATTATTTTAAAGAAGATGCTATAAATTGGGCCTGGCAGTTTTTAACTGATGTTTGTCATTTGGATAAAGATAAGCTATATGTTACTGTTTTTGAAGGGTCAGATAAAGATACTTTGAAGAAAGATTATGAAGCATTTAATTTTTGGAAGAAACACCTGCCAGAAGATAGAATTATAAATGGAAACAAAAAAGATAATTTTTGGGAAATGGGGGAAATAGGTCCTTGTGGCCCTTGTTCTGAAATTCATTTTGATAATAGAACGGATAGCGAAAGATTAAAAATAAAAGGATCTGATTTAGTTAATAAAAATCACCCACAGGTAATAGAAATATGGAACTTGGTTTTTATGCAGTATAATAGATTTGCAGATGGAACTTTAGTTCTTCTTGATAAAAACCATGTTGATACCGGTATGGGACTTGAACGTTTAGCTATGATAATGCAAGGGATGAAATCTAATTATGATACTGATATTTTTCAACCAATTATAAATAAAATTGAAACTATATCTGCTTTAAAATATGGTGATGATAAAGAACAGGATATTGCTATGCGAGTTATTGCAGATCATGTTAGAGCAATAGTATTTTCCATAGCTGATGGACAGTTACCTTCAAATATTAAAGCGGGCTATGTCATAAGAAGAATCTTAAGAAGAGCAGTTCGTTATGGTTATACTTTTTTAAATTTAAAGGGTGCATTTATATATAAATTAACTGATGTTCTTGTACAACAAATGGGAGAACAATTTGAAGAAATAAGAATTCAAAAGAAAATAATAGAAAAAGTAATCAAAGAGGAAGAAAATTCTTTTTTAAGAACTTTATCTGATGGATTAAAGAGGATTGAATATATTACTCAAAAAAATAATAGAAATGTTTCAGGGAAGCAAGTTTTTGATTTATACGATACATATGGTTTCCCAGCAGATTTAACATCTTTGATTTTAAGTGAAAAAAATATAACTTACAATAAATCTGAGTTCGATGCTGCTATGCAAGCACAAAAAGATAGATCAAAAAATGCCGGTAAGATTATACAAGGAGATTGGATTGAATTGGTTGAAGATGAAGTTGAAGAGTTTGTAGGCTATGACAATTTAGATATTGACATTATAATTACTAGGTATAGAGAGATGCAATTGAAAGATAAAAGGCACTATCAACTAGTTTTTAATATTACTCCATTTTATCCAGAAGGAGGAGGACAAGTAGGAGATACAGGTGTTATAGAAAATAAATATGATTCTATTAAGATAATTGACACAAAGAAAGAAAACAATTTAATTGTACATTTTACAGATTCTTTGCCAAAAGAATTGAACGAGAGTTTCATAGCAAAGGTGGATGCTAATAATAGAAAAGCCTCTTCAAGAAATCATACTGCTACTCATTTATTACATGAGAGTTTAATCTCTTATTTAGGCAATCATATAACACAAAAAGGTTCTTTAGTAAATGCTGATTATTTGCGTTTTGATTTTTCTCATTTTTCAAAAATTGATTTATTAGATTTAAAAAAGATTGAATTAGATGTAAATTCCAAGATACTAGCAAATATTTCTTTAGAAGAACATATTAATTTACCTTTAAGTAAAGCAAAAAAAATGGGAGCTATTACGTTATTTGGAGAAAAATATGAAGATGTTGTTCGTATGATTCAGTATAATACATCAAAAGAGCTGTGTGGAGGAACTCATGTTAAAGCAACAGGAGAAATTGGGTTGTTTAAAATAATTTCAGAATCATCATCATCATCAGGTATTAGAAGAATAGAAGCAATAACAGGACATAAGGTTTTAGATTTTATAGACAAGAAAGAAGTTTTATTAAATAATTTAGCTAGTTTAATTAAAAATAAGAATTTAAAAGTTGGAGTAGAGCAATTGGTACATACTAACAAGAATTTAGAGAAGAAATTAGCTAATTTTAAGAAAGAAAATACTAAAAATATAAAACAACAATTATTAAATTCTGTAATTGAGAATAACGGAGTTAATTTGATTCTTAAGCAAGTGAATATGGAAATTGATGAGATGAAGAATATTTCTTTCCAACTTAGAAAAGAAGAAAATTTAGCTATGGTGTTAGCTTCAAGAATAGGCGAAAAGGCTATATTATCTGTTATGTTAACAGATGATTTAATTGTTAAGGGTAATAATGCGCAACAAATTATTAGTGAGATAGCAAAAGAAATTAATGGAGGAGGAGGAGGACAGCCATTTTTTGCTACTGCAGGGGGAAGTAGTCCTGATGGGATTAAAAATGCTTTAGATAGAGTTAAAAATATTATTGTATAATAAAAAAGCCAGCATTTGCTGGCTTTTTTATTATATCAAATTAATTTAATTTACTTAAAATGTATAAGATAATCCAATATTGAAAGATCCTTCTCTATCACCATTATCATCTTCGCTAGTTGGCATAGTATAGTTTGGCTCAACGCTTAAACCTTTCCACACATTAAAAGAAAAACCTAATCCAACTCTCATTCCTGAATCATCATCATCACTATTAGTAGGCATAGACAAAGAAACATATCCTCCATCTACTTGAGGTATATTATAACGAGCCCACAAATCAAATTTATCTTCATCATCATCATGATCATGACCTTCGTGTTCATGTTCTCCAGCTTTAGCTAATCCAATAGTAAATGCATCGTTTAGCATATAGCCAACACCTAAGTTTGCAGTGATTTTGTCCATACTTTCTTCTTGGTCGTTATCATAGTTAGTAACAACCATAAATTGTGCAGAAGCTACTAACGTAGAAAAAGCTACAACTGCAGTTAATAATATTTTTTTCATTTTTCTATATTTTGATTAATACAATTGCAAAGATAGTAAATAGTTTAACTAACTAATTATTATCTTACTTACTTTATGAACACTAGATTGTTTATCCTTAGAATACAAAATAAAAAAAGGCTGCAGAAAGCAGCCCTTTTAAATTATTATTTATGTGCTTATTATAAACCTATGTTTACAGTTAACCACATGTATTTTGTTTCGTTGTCATCAACCATTTTTAGGCTTAAACCAGAGTTGTCATTTAAAGAATAACCTACAGAGATTTCAGTAATATCTCTTTCACTCTCATCAGCACCTGTAACATTATGCATAGTTGCTCCTAAAGCAATACCATTCATATTGTAAGTTAATCCATACGATAACATTTCATCTCCTCCGTTTAAGTAACCTAAGTTTCCAGTTTCATTCCAAGAACCATCCATGTTTGTTCCTGCCATGTTAAATCCACCATCATCTCCATAAACAGTTTGAGATGCGTTTACGCCCATATCATCGTTAATAGCATAAGTTAAACCTATTACTCTCATTTCATCACCTTCAAAGTCAGTGTTCATTGAAGCAGAAACTCCTGCACCAGCTACTTCTCCAGAGATGTCAAGACCAGTTGCGGCATCACCAGATTCTCCGTCAACGGTATTTGTCATGTATAACAAGTTAACATTCCAGCCAGAGAAACTTCCTCCTGCATTTAACCACATGTTACCGTTATCTTCATCTGTTTCACCACCAGCATTCATGTTTGCGTAACCAATAGTTACATCAGCCATGTCAAGGTTTAATCCGAAATTCATCCCGTCCCAAGTTGTTCTGTTTGTTCCCCAATCGTTAGTAGACATTAAAGCCCCTGAACCATTATTGATTGCTTGACGACCAGCTGTTAAACTAGCGTAACCCATTAAGTCAGTAGAAGCATAAGCTTCGTAAATTTCCATTCCTAACTCTCCAGTTGCAGCTTGGTTAGAAAGCATGTAGTTTACATCTGAGCTAACGTGAATACCCCAGTCAGATCCTCCCCAAGTTGCACCAATAGTAGCTCTTTGGTTTGTAATCATCATGTCATTGTCTCCACTCATATTAATTCTTGTTCTAGAATCAGCATTCCAAGTTTGAGCGAAAGCGACAGTTGTCATTAGCCCTAAAGCTACGGCTAATATGTTTCGTAATTTCTTTTTCATCTTTTAATTTTTTGGTTAATACAAGTGCAAAGATAAACCTCTTAAACAATTGGAGCATAATAAAAATCACTCTTTTTAACATTTAAATGTTAGAATAGTTGCTAATATATTGATTTTCAATATATTAGTCGGTTAATTTTTTTACAAAATTTTAATAAAAAAAGTTTACACTTTGCTTAAAAAACATGAAAAAATGATATAAAAGGGTAATAAAGTGATGATTACGGGCTTAGTATTTCAACCACTTCCAAATCTCTTTATAACTAGCTTTCTTACCATACATTAGAATACCAGTTCGATAAATTCGCCCAGCTAACCATGTAGTAGTTATAAACGTAGCAACTAAAACTGCCATTGAAAGTAATAATTCCCAATTTTCTATCCCAAAAGGTAACCGAACCATCATTACAACAGGAGATGTAAAAGGAATAATACTCATCCAGAATGCTAATGTCCCTTCAGGATTATCCATAATTGGTTGAATAAGTAAAAAGGATAATATAAGTGGAATAGTAATTGGTAGAATAAACTGTTGAGTATCAGCTTCTGCATCTACTGCAGAACCAATTGCAGCAAATAATGAGCTATACATTAAATATCCCGCTAAAAAGTAAAACATAAATGAAAGAAAAATAAGAATTAAATTAATACCCCCCGTAATATTATTAATTTGTGCCAGAATAATTGATGATTGCTCATTAATACTAATATCAGATGCTATTTTAGAAGTATCTAGGAACATTACTTCAGCAATAGTAGATAGTATAATAGTAAGAATAATCCATAATAGAAACTGTGTAAGTCCTACCAAAGCAACTCCTAAAATTTTTCCCATCATCAACTGAAATGGCTTTACCGAGGAAATAATAACCTCAATGATTCTACTTGTTTTTTCTTCAATTACTCCTCGCATAACCATAGTTCCATACATAAAGATAAACATGTATATGAGAATTCCAGAAATAAAACCAATACCTATACTAGCTTCAGAATGAGAATCAGTACTTTTTCCATCTTCATCAATTAATTTAGTATTTATTGATACTTCTGTTCTAGCATTTTGAATTATTTGAGGATCAATACCTGCTTTTTGAAGGTTATCTCTTTCTAATATTTGTTCAAGTTGTTTTTCTATACTTCTAATTACATTTAAACTAATTTGTTGGTTAGAATATAGTGTAAATTTTTCCTTTTTTATGTAAAGTAGGGCATAATAAGGGCTTTCATTAAAATTTTTTTTGAGATTAGATGCTTCAAAATCAGGTATTATTGTAAAATGAAGCAGTTCAGTATTTTCTAAATTAAACATATTTTGATCATTTACAGCTATAATACGTGTTTCTTGATTTTCATTTGCTAAGAAAAGAGGGACAAAAAAAAGAGCTGCCATAAGTAATGGACCTAAAATTGTCATTACTATGAAAGATTTCTTTCTTACTCTTACTAGATATTCTCTTTGTATAATAAGACTTATTTTATGCATTATTTATAGCTTTAATAAAAATTTCTTCCATAGTAGGACTTTCTTTTTTAAATGATGTTAATTTATAATTAGAATTTATATAATTTAAGAATTCTTTTCCACTAACATTTTGTTTTAATAAGACACGAAACTCTTCTCGTTCTTGATTAATAATTTCAAAGAGTTTATTGCTTTTTAGTGTATTATGTTCAATTTTCACTTTAAAATAATTACTGCTAAAATCTTTTTTGATTTTTTTCATTGGACCTTCAAGTATTGTTTTTGATTTATTTATCAAAGCAATATGATCACAAATTTCTTCTACAGATTCCATTCTATGTGTAGAAAAAATAATTGTTGCCCCTTCCTTGCTTAAATTTTCAATTTCTTTTCTAATTATTGCAGCATTTATTGGATCAAAACCTGAGAATGGTTCATCAAATATTAAAAGTTTAGGTTGGTGTATAATTGTTACTATAAATTGAATTTTTTGAGCCATTCCTTTACTAAGTTCTTCTATTTTTTTATTCCACCAACTTAGTATATTTAATTTTTTAAACCATATTTTTAGTTTTTCTAATGCTTCATTATAACTCATTCCTTTGAGTTGCGCTAAATACAGAGCTTGTTCTCCTACTTTCATTTTTTTATAAAGACCTCTTTCCTCCGGCATGTATCCAATGTCACAAATATGTTTTTTTTGTAATTGTTCATTATTGAAAAATACTTTACCACTATCTGGTGCAGTAATTTGATTAATAATACGCATTAAAGTAGTTTTTCCAGCACCATTTGGCCCTAGTAATCCATATACACTTCCTTTTGGGACTGATATATTAACTTTGTCTAAAGCAGTATAATTTTCAAATTGTTTGGTAACATTTTTTGCTATAAGAAGATTTTCTTTCATTGTTTTATTCAAACATTTCCTTTACTTTAGAAAAAAAAGATTTTTCTTTAGTTGTAGGCTCAGGAGTAAAAGTGGTCGATTTTTTTGATTTTTCAAAAAACTTTTTTTCTTCTTTTGATATTTTTTGTGGTGTCCAAACATTAATATGAACTAGTAGGTCTCCATTTCCATAGCTATTTATAGATGGAAGCCCTTTTCCTTTTAATCTTAATATTTTACCACTTTGTATTCCTTCTTCTAATTTTATTTTAACTTTTCCTTTTACTGTTGGGATTTCAGCAGAAGTGCCTAATACCGCATCTGAAAAACTAATATAATGATCAAAATGTAGATTTTTCCCTTCACGAATAAGATTTTCATGTTCTTCTATAGAAATAAGTACAATTAAATCACCGTTAATACCTTCAAAAGGAGCTGCGTTACCTTTGCTGCTGACTTTGAGCTGCATTCCATCTTCCACTCCAGCAGGTATAGTAATTTTTACAGTTTCTACTTCTTTTTTCATTCCATTTTCATCGGTTCCGTGTGGTTTGTTGTCTATAATTTTTCCAATACCATTACATACAGGGCATGTGGTTTGAGTTTGCATTCTTCCTAATATTGTATTACTTATTTTAGTAATACTACCAGTACCATTACAATGAGAGCAAGTTTTGTATGTAACTCCATCAGCCAAAATTAATCGTCTAACTTTTATTTTTTTCTCTACACCCTCTGCTACTTCTTGAAGATTTAATGATATTCGTATTCTCAGGTTTGATCCTTTTATAACCCTTCTTCCTCCACTACCTCCCCCAAATCCTCCAAATCCACCACCAAAAATATCTCCAAATTGACTAAAAATATCATCCATATTCATGCCCCCAAACCCTCCTGCTGCACCACCCATTCCAGCATGTCCATATTGGTCGTATCGTTGTTTCTTTTCTGAATTACTTAAAACATCATAAGCTTCTGCAGCTTCTTTAAATTTTTCTTCAGCAGATTTATCACCTGGATTTTTATCTGGATGATATTTGATTGCAATTTTTCGGTATGCTTTTTTAATATCTTTATTATTAGCACTTTTACTAACACCTAAAACTTCATAATAATCTCTCTTTGACATATTTTATTCTTTATTTGCAACTACTACTTTTGCATAACGTAATACTTTTTCTCCAAGTAAATATCCTTTCTCAATAATATCTATTATTTTACCTTTATCAGATTCTTTAGTAGCAGGAATATTAGTAATTGCTTCATGAAAATCTGTGTCAAGTTCTTTACCAATAGGGTTTTCTATTTCTTGCAACCCCTTTTTTTCTAATTCAGATTTTAACTGTTTAAAAATTAGAACAGGTCCATCCTCTTCAGCATAATTGTTTGCTTTTATAGATCGCTCAAAATTATCTAAAATTGGTAGTAAAATAGTCATTACATCTTTATTTGCAGTACTATAGAGTTCTAATCGTTCTTTTGCAGTTCTTTTTCTAAAATTTTCAAATTCAGCAAAAAGTCTTAAGTATTTATCTTTTTCTAAAGCTAGAAGTTCCTTAGAAGATAATTTAGAATTTTCTTTTTTATCTTGTTTAACGGATACTTTTTTCTTTTTTTCTTTTTTTTTGTCTTTAACTGCTTCTTTATTTTTCTTCTTAGTCATGATATATGTTTTTTTACACTATACACAAATATTAGTGCAAATACTCTGCCATAGTTTTGAAAAGGACAATATGGCAGTTTATTTTTTTTGATTTTCTAGAAATTGATGCAATTTTGTGCCTTTCAAATCTCGAGCAATAATAATCCCTTTACCATCAATTAATACATTACTTGGTATAGATCTTATTCCATATTTTTTAGATCCTTCTGATTGCCATCCTCCTAAATCTGAAACATGATATTCCCAAAATAATTCATCTTGATTAATAGCTTTTACCCAAGCATTTTGTTTGTTGTCTAATGACAAAGAAAATATTTCAAATCCTTTCCCATTTTTAAAGCTTTTTTTATTGAATTTTTTGTAAGCATCTACAATATTTGGGTTTTCTAATCTACATGGTTTACACCAACTTGCCCAAAAATCGATAAGGACTAATTTACCTCTTAAATTTGAAAGTTTCATTTCTTTTCCATTAGGGTTTTCATATGATAATTCAGGAGCTTTATCCCCTATACGTAATCCTATTTTTTGCCCAAATGATAAAGTTATTATAAGGCAATGTATTAACAGTAAGTTTATTATTTTTTTCATAATTGTATTTTAATTAGTTCTAGTAATTTTTGCTCCAATAGCATTTAATCGCTGATCAATATTTTGATATCCTCTATCAATTTGTTCAATATTGTGTATTGTACTTTCTCCATCAGCAGCAAGAGCCGCTAAAAGTAAGGAAACTCCTGCTCTAATATCTGGAGAAGTCATTGTTGTGGGTTTAAAATTAAATTTATGATTTAATCCAATTACAGTTGCTCTATGGGGATCACATAAAATAATTTGAGCCCCCATATCAATTAATTTATCTACAAAGAAAAGTCTAGATTCAAACATTTTTTGATGAATCAAAACACTTCCTTTTGCTTGAGATGCTACTACCAAAATAATGCTTAATAAATCGGGTGTAAATCCAGGCCATGGAGCATCTGATATAGTTAATATAGAGCCATCAATAAATGATTTTATTTGATAGCTATTTTGAGAAGGGATATAAATATCATCTCCTTTTATTTTCATTTTTATTCCCAAGCTAGAAAACACTGATGGGATAATACCAAGCTCATTGTATGCTACATTTTTAATAGTAATTTCAGACTTTGTAATTGCTGCAAGACCAATAAATGATCCAATTTCAATCATATCAGGTAAAATCTTGTGCTTGCATCCAGATAAGCAATCGACACCTGTAATAGTTATTAAATTTGATCCAATGCCTTTTATTTTTGCTCCCATTGAGTTAAGCATTTTACTTAACTGCTGTAAGTAGGGCTCGCATGCAGCATTATAAATAGTAGTTGTCCCTTTAGCCATTACCGCAGTCATAATTATATTAGCTGTACCTGTTACCGAAGCTTCATTAAGAAGAATATATGCTCCTTTTAATTGTGTCGCAGATACTTGATAAAACTCCTCTTTGCTGTTATATGTGAATTTTGCTCCTAAATTTTCAAATCCTTTAAAATGAGTATCTAATCTTCTTCTACCTATTTTGTCTCCTCCAGGTCTTGGTATGTATCCTTTTCCATAACGGGCTAAAAGGGGCCCAATAATCATGATTGAACCTCTAATACTACTACTTTTAGTTTTGTATTCATTAGAAGATAAATAATCAATATTTATATTTTCAGCTTTAAAACTATATGTAGTATCTGTAATCTTTTTTATATTAACATTTAAATCACGTAGAAGATTAATTAAAATATTTACATCTCTTATGTTAGGGATGTTTTCTATAGTCACTTCTTTTTCTGTTAAAAGTACTGCACATAGTACTTGAAGAGCTTCATTTTTAGCTCCCTGAGGATGTAAATCTCCTTTTAGTTTTACCCCCCCATTTACTTTAAATGTAGCCATTTAATATTATTTCTTATAGTTTTTTTTAAAGTTTTTCTTTTTTCCGTTATATCTTTTGTTACTTCTTTGTTGTCTTACAGAAGCTGATCGAATAAATTCAAAATCAGTAGGAAGTTGAAGATTACCATTTGATAACTGTTTTAAATGTAATTTTATTATATTGTTATCAACAGAACTTTCATTAAAAAGGATATAACTTTTTTTCATTTGGTTAGCAATCATTCCTGTAATAACCTCTTTTTCATCTTCTTTTAAGGTAAGCGCAGTATTAATCATATTTTGTATTTTATTTCCATAATATGAAAATTTAATTTTATTTCTAGGGTATTGCATTTTTTTTGGTTTTGAATTTAATTTTTCTAATTCAGGCTTAGGGTATGGAGAATCAACATTGAATTTAAAATTAGACATAATGTGTAGATGGTCCCAAAGCTTATGAGTGAATTCTTTCACATCACGTAAATGAGGATTCATTTGTCCCATAAATGTAATAATTGCATCAACACATTTTTTTTGCTTATCCTTATTAGTAATAGAAATAGCATGATTAATCATGTTTTGAACATGCCTGCCATATTCTGGAATTTTAAG
>MDTA01161131.1_pt1 | contig 13569 bp, 12 predicted proteins | sample 811151 | NCBI WGS metagenome assembly MDTA01 (sample SAMN05326648, study PRJNA326480) | marine metagenome | isolation source: seawater | place: Indian Ocean: South | collected 2010 | reverse complement strand
GTTACACTCTACCCCTGAGTTACTTTCGCTAAGAAATTTTAAAGAACTTTTTCAATTATCCACTTACTTTGTAAATGGGACTTGAAGAGAACTTAAAAGTGACAAACTTTCTTTTTTACCTACTGATGTGGTTACAAAAGTTATATCAATAGGAGGTAATTCGAGAAAGGTATCATATTCATACTCTAACTCAAGAAAGGACAACGGTTCTCTTAACTTAAGAGATAAATTACCATCCATTGTAATTAACGACTGATAGAACCCTTGAAAGTTCTTAATACGAGGTAAAGTAATGCTTATAAACCTATCCAAAAAAGCATACATTAGACTTTTACGTAAAACTACTTTACAACCAACTGCCATCCCTTTACGTACTTTAAGAGATATTAATGGTTTACGTGATTTGGTTATAAGAGCTCGTTGTCCTGTAATAACTTCGGCACCAAGTAAACTAGATAAGATTTTTCTTTTATCCTGAGTGATATCTTTCACACCTAAGTTTAGAACAACTTTTTCTAATTTAGGTACTCGGTGTTTATTTGCGAAGTGTTTATTTAAGAATAAATCATTGAGAATGACCTCTTTATAGTGACTAAAAAATCTATCCATTTTATTCTATAATCCTTTTAGACGAGTGTCGATGCCATAGAAGCCAGTTTCAAACCCTTAACAAGACGTAATTCGTCCAAAACAGGACCAAAGATACGAGTACCTAGTGGTTGTTTTTGAGCATTTAACAAAACAGCTGCGTTTTCATGAAAACTTAACAGACTTCCATCTCTACGATGGAATTCTTTAGAGACACGCAAAACAATGGCTTTTGAGACATCACCTTTGGTCACTTTCATCTTCATATTACCGCCTGTGTAAGATCTCACTTCTTTAACGGAGACAACGATAGAGTCACCAGTAGAAGCGATTTTTTTCCTAGAACCTCCTAACACTTTGATACACTCAACAATTTTTGCTCCGGAGTTATCTACTGCACGGAGCTTTGTACCAACTTGAATCATTTTTTCTTTCTTTTTTTGAAAAGAGTAAATTATGTACCATTTTCAATTTAATAAAATAGGAATTAAAGGGTACCGTACTTTACCCTCTAAGTAAGTGGACATTACTTGTACTAATAGTTCCTCGAACTCGATAGTACACTACTAAAATAGCAAGACCAATAGCAGATTCCGCAGCAGCAATTGTTAATACGAGTAATGCAAAAAGTTGACCCATGATATCATCTAGGTAGACAGAAAATATAATAAAATTAAGATTCACCGCTAGTAACATCAATTCAATTGACATGAGCATAATAATAATATTCTGACGATTCAAAATAATACCAGAAATACCTATCAGAAACACAATCATGGATAAAGTTAGATATTTAATAAGATCAGCAAACATGGTTTTTCTTTTTTCTAATTAATTTGAGTTTAACAAGGAAGCCAGTTAAAACTTAATAGAACACCGGCAGTAAAGAACAACCAACCCAAAGATAAAGGTAGGAAGATCTTCCATCCAAGACGCATCAATTGATCATAACGGTAACGTGGGAAAGCTGCACGAGCCCAGGCGAAACCTGCGGCAAAGATAATCAGTTTTAACCCAAACCAAATAGGTCCGGGAACCCAAGTAAATGGTGGAATACTTAAAGGTGGTAACCAACCCCCAAGGAATAAAATAACAGTCATACCACTCATTAGAAGCATATTACCATATTCACCAAGAAAGAATAAAGCAAAACCCATAGCAGAATATTCTACATTATAACCTGAAACCAATTCAGCCTCAGCTTCAGGGAGATCAAATGGATGACGATTTGTTTCCGCTAATGCGGAAATATAAAACATAATAAACATAGGAAATAAAGGAACAGCAAACCATACATTTTTCTGAGCTAGGACAATATCACTTAAATTAAGTGAACCAACACATAATAGTACGGTAAGAATAACTACTCCTAAAGATACTTCATAAGAAACCATTTGAGCCGCTGAACGCAATGCACCTAAGAAGGCATACTTGGAGTTACTGGCCCAACCTGATACTACAACTCCATAAACACCAAGAGATGACATAGCTAGAATATATAGAATACCAACATTGATATCTGCAAAAACCATTCCTTCACCGTATGGAATAACTGCCCAACCCATAAGACTTAGTAAAAAAGTAAGGATTGGAGCTAAAATGAATAAAACAGTATTGGCATTACTTGGAATGATTGTTTCTTTAAGTAATAATTTCAATCCATCAGCCAATGGCTGAAGTAAACCAAAGACACCTACGACATTAGGACCACGACGACGTTGAATAGCCCCCATAATCTTACGTTCAGCTAAAGTAAAGTAAGCCACAGCAATAAGTAATGGGAGAACAATAGCTAATATCTTAAGAAGGATATGTACAAAGTAAATCATACGTTATTTTTTTTTACTTTTTTAAATTTTTCATTACCCATGGCTTGGGATTTTTCAGAAAATTGGACTTATTACCGTACGTAACTGAACACTCCGCCATTACTTTAGAATTACGGGTGATAGCATTTGTCATATAGAAATCTGGTACAACAATACTTCCTAACCCAGAATGCTTATTGTATACAAAACTAGTAGGTAAAACTTCTGCACTTTCAGAAAGATCAAAGTTTTGAACAGAACCTTTCGAGATAAATGCAGGAGACGAACTATATAACTTCAAACGTAATTCATCTTGAGTATCGTAGGGTAAGGTTTCCATAAACGGAATTACTTCCGAAAGAGCACGTAGGATTTTCCAATCCTCTCTCATTAAATCACGGCCTTTGAATACCGGATTAGTTTCTTGAGAGCGACCTTCTGTGTTCATAAATAATGCGCGTTTCTCGGTAAAAGCTAAACCAGGAAGAATAACGTTTGCCGAACCAGCATTACGATCCATATGATGACCCTGATAGATTATAAAACGGGCATTAGAACGTAAAGAACTAGTTTCAGAAGTACCGATGTAAGGGTCAATCTCGTCTGCACCAAGTAAATATAGTACTTGAATACGCTCGTCAAGGTTACCTGTAAAATTGGGTACACTACTCCATGAAGATAAACCAATATTACGTAGACCTCCGTCGTTACAGTTTTTACTTAAAATACTAAGACCAAACCACGACTCAGTTACTAGATTTGGAACATTATCTTTAAGTGACGATAACAGATTGGTGTTTAATGAAACGTTTGAGTTGTGATTGTATTCACCACTATTTCCGAAAACACTCGAACCACAAATAATTACAGGTTTAGAAGCTTGAGCAAGACGTTTACAGAAAGGATGTCTACCATTAGCAATGTTAGACAAAGTCTTTGTACCAAAACCTAGGTGCTCTACCGGATAAGTAAGATCCTGAACAGGACCAATGGATGCAATTGAGAAACACCCTTCTAGGTAACGTTTACGTAAACGTGTATTAATCATTGAAGCTTCATAACGGGTGTTTACTCCAACCAATAGAACTAGATCTGCTTCTTCTAATGCAGCTATAGTACTATTGAAACTGTAGGACGAAGGTAAGTTATCTGATAGAAAACTTTCTTCCTCACTAACAACATTTGAAGATCCTAGACGTTGGAAAAAATCCTTGAACGCAAAAGCACTTTCTGAATCTACCAAATCTCCAATAACACCTCCTACCTGTGAAGGACTTTCACAGGCTTCTAATTCATAACGTATTTTCTGGAAAGCTTCTTCCCAAGAAGCCTCACATAGTCTACTTACTTTTTGACCATTTTCATAAACAGTTTGTCTAATATGTGGACTATCTAAGCGTTGGTAACGAAGACCATCATAACCGAAACGTGCTTTATCAGAAATCCACTCTTCATTTACAGATTCATTAAAACGTGGTAAAATCCTAAGAATTTCTGTCCCACGAGAATCAATACGAATATTACTTCCTACAGCGTCCGAAATATCAATGGATTCGGTAGAACGTAATTCCCAAGGTCGTGCCATAAAGGCATAAGGTTTTGACGTTAACGCACCTACAGGACATAAATCAATAACGTTCCCTGAAAGCTCAGAACCAAAAACCTTTTCAACATACGTACCAATTTCAGTCTCACGCCCTCGACCAGTGGTTCCTAAATCCTCGACACCAGCAACCTCTGTTGCAAAACGTACACAACGAGTACAATGAATACAACGAGTCATAATAGTCTTAATTAACGGACCACAATTTTTATCTTCAACTCCCCTTTTTGTTTCAAAATAACGACTACGGTCGGAACCAAAGGCTACCGCTTGATCCTGTAAATCACACTCACCACCCTGGTCACAAATAGGACAATCTAGAGGATGGTTTAACAGGAGAAATTCTAATACGGCTTCACGCGCTTTTTTCACTAAAGGAGTATCAGTAAAAATTTTCATGCCATTCATCGTTGGCATTGCACATGATGCGACTGGTTTCGGTGTTTTTTCAATCTCTACCAAACACATACGACAATTACCCGCAATAGAAAGTCTCTCGTGATAACAGAAACGAGGAATTTCAATACCAACTGCCTCACATGCTTGAAGAACGGTAGAACCTTTTTCTACAAAAACTTCTACACCATCTACAGTAACTTTTAACATACTTTATTTTTTTATTTCTTCGTTTAAACTTAAAAGAAAACTTCTTTAGTCTTTTCCACGACTAGTTAGAAAAACTGCTCGCTCATAATCACGTGATACTTGTTGAAAAATTTGCTGACGTTTCACATTAGGTGAAGTTTGCATAACTAGCACAATAGCACCAATCATAGAGACCAATAAACTAATACTAGCAGCAAGAAAAAAGTAGAAGTAATAAGTATACAATACTTGACCTAAAACCTCCACGTTTGTTACTTGATCTACCTTTTGTGACCATTGAATAATACCTACAGCTACTTCTGAAGAACCTAGTAGAGAAGTCAGATTACCTTCAATAACCAGAAAAACCTCAAACAGAAAAATTAAACCTACTAAACCACCAATAGGTAGAAACCTTAGTAAGTCACCTGTTTCATTAGAAGCTTTAATGTTAAGCATCATTACTACAAACAGAAAGAGAACAGCCACTGCACCTACATAAACGATAACCAAAAGCATAGCTAAGAACTCTACCTCTAAAAGTAAAAGTAATCCAGCTGAATTGAAAAAGGCTAAGATTAAAAAGAGAACCGAATGTACCGGATTCTCTGAACGAATTACCATTAGAGAAGAAATAGCTGTCAGACTTGAAAAAAGATAAAATAAAATTAATTCAACACTTAAAACCATAATGTTTTCTTTTTTGTTTTCTCTGACAGAGAAAAGATTTTTCTCGGGACGGTGTGATTTGAACACACGACCACCTGTTCCCAAAACAGATACGCTAACCAGACTGCGCTACGTCCCGTGAAAAAAATAACGGAAGAGGGACTTGAACCCCCGACATTCGGATTATGATTCCGACGTTCTAACCAACTGAACTATTCCGTCGAACGGAGGAAAAAAGGGTTTATTAGAAACCCTTTTTCATATTCTTATTAGTTTGCATAATAGTGGAAAAATAAACTAGCAGTAATAAATTGAATTAACAATCTACTATCCCACCATGGAGCGATAACGTCCCACAGACCAATAACTAAAATAAAGAAAGTAACACCAATTAGCATAACAAACGCATAGTGATATAAGTAACCACTTTGGAATCTAGCTACTTTCAAACTATTATTGTATACTGTGTAAGAAATACCATAAGGACCAAACATTTCAATTAGCCCACGATCAATTGCTTTGTATGTTACATGATAACCCATAGCTAGAGCTCCTTGTGCTACCCATTCATTATATACTTTATCAAAGAACCATTTTCTATTGAGGAAAGTATAAAGACGTCTACCTAATAAAGATACTTTAAATTTAAAAAGTTGACGTTGAGCACTTGAGTATAGGATCATAGCTAATGTTGCCCCTGCCATACTGAAACAAACAGGAACTAACTTAATAGAGTGAGGAATAAATTCTGCTTCCAGAAGAATCATATTACTTGGTAGGACAAAAATAGAGTTCCCCCAGAAATCAGTACCTACACCAATAATCATGTCACGCGTAAAGTAACCTGCAAAAATACTACCAATAGCCAAGACACATAACGGAAAAGCCATAGCTGGTGGTGAATCATGTGCATGTTCCATAACTCCCCTGAATCCGTTGGGCTCTGTCAAAAAAGTTAGGTATAATAACCTAAACGAGTAAAAGGCGGTTAAAAAAGCAGATAGAGTACCTAACCAATGTGCAAAATGACCAGTGACGGTATACTTAGCATATGCAACTTCTAAGATTACATCTTTCGAATAGAACCCTGTTAGGAAAGGGAAACCCATAAGAGCCAATGAACCAATAACAAACATAGCATATGTAAAAGGTACCACTCGACGCAGGCCACCCATTTTACGCATATCTTGCTCATCTGCCATGGCATGGATAACTGACCCAGCACTTAAGAATAAAAGTGCTTTGAAGAACGCGTGATTGGCTAGGTGGAAAATACCTACAGCATAATTCGACAAACCACAAGCAAAAACCATATACCCTAATTGGGAACAGGTAGAATATGCAATAACTCGTTTTAAGTCATTCTGCAGTAAACCTGTAGTTGCAGCGAAGAAGGCAGTCATTGCACCAATAACAGTTACAACTGCCAAAGCTGTTGGTGAGTACTCAAAAAGAGGTGAACATCTTGCCAAAAGGAAAACACCTGCTGTTACCATAGTAGCAGCATGAATTAATGCTGATACAGGTGTAGGACCTTCCATAGCATCTGGTAACCAAGTATGTAAACCTAATTGAGCAGATTTACCTACACTCCCGACAAACAAAAGGATACAAACAATTGTATACGCATCAAATTCAATGTTGAAAAATGTCATTGAGTGACCTACAAAATTAGGAGCCATAGCGAATACAGTTGAGTAATCTACCGCTTTAAACAGTACGAATACCCCAAAGATACCTAGAGCCAAACCGAAATCACCGATACGATTAATAATCATTGCTTTAATCGCAGCTTTATTTGCTTGTAATCTGGCAAACCAGAAGTTAATAAGTAGGAAGGAACAAAGACCTACACCTTCCCATCCTACGAAAAGTTGAACGAAGTTATCAGCAGTCACTAGGATAAGCATGAAAAAGGTGAAAAGAGATAAGTAAGACATAAAACGAGGCAAGTGTGGGTCACCACCCATATACTCTGTTGAATACAGATGTACTAGAGTTGAAACGCAAGTAACCACAACTAACATAACTACGGTTAAGCTATCGAAGAGAAAACCCCAACTACAATGGAACATTTCTGAGTCCATCCAGGTGATAGTAGTAACATAAGTAGGACTTCCTGCTAAAGCAACTTCATAAAAAGCAAAGCAAGAAAGTAAAAAGGTTACAAAGATGCAACTAGTTGTAATTCGTTTCGCACCTTCTGCACCAATAAATCTACCAAAGCCAGCTGCTGCTATAAAGCTCAACAAAGGTAAAAAAACTAAAACAAGATACATTTTTATATTTTTTGTTTATTCAGAAACTTTTATATCTAACTTTTTAAATATAGTACTGATGTTATTAGAATGTACTTTTTTATGGAGGAGGTAGGATTCGAACCTACGTAGAGAAAACTCAACAGATTTACAGTCTGCCGCCATTAACCACTCGACCACTCCTCCGAATACCCTCTGTCGGACTTGAACCGACAACTCTTGCGAGAATAGATTTTAAGTCTACAGTGTTTACCAATTTCACCAAGAGGGCTCTCTAAAAAACGTAAGCTTTTTACTTCTAGTAGCATAGATTTTATATTGGATATTTAGCTTCTAGTAATGCATAAAAAATTAAAAAACGGACGCCTTTGATTAAGTAAAATACAAGTGCTTTCCATGTCGCTTTTTACTCGGTTAGGAATATAGCTGTATGATTGGTAGGAAAAGCATTGTATAAGGGTAGAGGTATAGTTGTTTGCATGGTATAAAGGGCGGGTGGGATAGGGAGGAGGGGGTGGGTTATATATACTGGGTATAAGTTAAGTATGAAGGAGTTGTATATGCGTTTCATACTCATCACTTCTTTGAACCAACTTCTATATTTATTCACTTTCCAGTTGTTCTTTTATTAGTATATATAACCCACCTCCTCCTCCCTATCCCACCCACCCTTTATACCATGCAAACGTAACTACTATCCCCTATTACCATTGTTTTTATATCAAAACCCTTTATATATAAACATAACGAGTAAAAAGCGATTCACAAAGCGACGGTGTTTTTTATCACCAATTTGTCTATATGTTTACAGAGATAAAAATACTGTAATCTGAGTCTTTTTAGACAATTTATCTTTATAAAACTCAACATGCTTTTACAATCTGCTAAAATGATAGGTGCAGGTGCAGCTACAGTAGGTCTAGCGGGTACCGGTGCAGGTATTGGAGTTGTTTTCGGTTGCCTAATTATCGGTGTTTCTCGTAACCCTTCACTTACTAAGCAACTTTTCCAATATGCAATTCTAGGTTTCGCTCTTTCTGAAGCGATGGCTTTATTCGCACTAATGATGGCGTTCCTAATTTTATACGCTTTCTAACTATATCATAGTTTAAAGGTCTCATTATCCCATAGACAGTGAGACCTTTTTTTAAAATCTAGTCTTCTTCAAAATCAGTTCAATTCTTTCTTTAAAAAAAGCCTTTTTTCTGTGTTAAAGGCACCCTAATAAAAAGATTTAAAAATGTTTAACTCTTCTATTTTACTTAATATTATTTTGCTACCTTTAATAGGTGCGATTATTATTCTTTTTACTCGAGACACCAACGTAAAATTGATCAAGAACGTAGCCCTAGTTTTCTCTATGGCAAGTTTTGTTCTGTCAACTTTTTTATGGGTTCTCTTTGATCGCTCTACAGCGAAGTTCCAATTTGTAGAGGAATTTTTATGGATACCTTCATCTAATATCAATTTTTTCATTGGAGTAGATGGTATTTCTCTTTTCTTTGTTATCCTAACTACTCTTTTGGTACCACTTTGCTTATTGGCTAGTTGGAACAGTGTAAAAATCTACGTTAAAGAATATATGATTGCTTTTTTGGTAATGGAATCTTTACTCGTTATTGTTTTCTGTATTCTAGATCTCTTACTCTTCTACGTCTTTTTTGAAAGTGTTCTAATTCCAATGTTTTTAATTGTTGGGGTTTGGGGTTCTCGTGAACGAAAGATCCGAGCTGCGTACATGTTATTTCTTTATACTCTGATTGGTTCCGTTTTGATGCTTTTAGCTATCCTTCTTATGTACTCAATTGCGGGAACTACCGACTATCAAGTACTTTTGACTACGCCTTTTAATGAATCACTACAGAAACTATTATGGATTGCTTTCTTTGCATCATTTGCTGTGAAAGTTCCTATGGTTCCAGTTCATATTTGGTTGCCTGAAGCTCACGTAGAAGCGCCAACAGCTGGGTCAGTTATTTTAGCTGGTGTTCTTCTTAAATTAGGTTCGTACGGTTTAATTCGTTTTTCACTACCGCTATTTCCATCTGCTACTGTTTTCTTCACTCCATTAGTTTATACTATGGCAGCTATTGCTGTAGTTTATACTTCTTTAACAGCTATCCGTCAAACTGATATAAAGCGTATTATCGCATATGCTTCAGTGGCTCACATGAATGTTATTCTAATTGGTATGTTTGCAATGAATGCTCAAGGTTTAGAGGGTGCAATGATTCAGCAATTAGCTCATGGGTTTGTTGCTAGTGCTTTATTCCTTTGCGTTGGAGTTCTTTATGACCGTCACCATACTCGTCTAGTTAAGTACTATGGTGGTATGGCTCATACTATGCCTGTTTTTGTAACGGTATTCCTATTTTTTACTATGGGTAATATTGCTATGCCTTTGACAGCAGGTTTCGTAGGAGAGTTTCTAATTCTTGTGGGAGCTTTTCAAGCAAACACAACCATTGCTGTTCTAGGTGCAACCGGTATGGTACTAGGGGGTGGATACTCGTTATGGCTTTTTAATCGTATTGCCTACGGTAATTTAAAAGTTCAAGCTCTAAAGGCTTTTTCTGATATGAATCGCCGAGAGTTTGTTATTCAGTTCCCACTTATTTTGGGTACTCTTGTAATGGGAATTTATCCTGAGATCTTCTTAGATCCAATGCACGTGAGTGTAGCTAATTTGATTGAGCACGTAAACTCACAAACAGTTTAGTAAAAAAGGGGTCATTTTTCAAACCCCTTTTTTCTCTATTCTTATTTGAAAAAAGTACTAATTTTTAAGTAATACTTATGAAAAAAGTTTTGTTAATATAGTAAGACATGCATACCTGAAACCATTTCGACCTCATTGTGTCACTCTGTCTTACGCCAAAAATACTATCTAAAAGGGAACCGTGGTTTAACAAAGCTTTCTTCAAAAAGTATAGGAAAACAAGTGGCGAATATAACTCAGTTGGTTAGAGTGTCAGATTGTGAGTTTGAAAGCCATGGGTTCAAGTCCCATTATTCGCCTTCTATAGTGGTTTTCTTTTCAATTATCATGTCTCTTGTTTTCCTATACTTTTTAATTCCCCTCCTTCTTACTGGGGTTTCTTTCTTTTTACAAAAAATTAAATTATTATGTCAGAAACAACTATGAAAGTTGTTCAACGTCATCCATATCACCTTGTAGATCCAAGTCCATGGCCTCTATTTGCATCTACAGGTGCCCTTTCTATGACTTTTGGTGGAGTAATGTGGTTCCACTCATATACTGGTGGTGGTTTTTTTACAATTACTGGTATGTTATTCGTTTTCTTCTGTATGTTTACTTGGTGGCGTGATATTGTGCGTGAAGCTACTTTTGAAGGTCAACATACAGAAATGGTTCAACTTGGTATGCGCCAGGGTATGATCCTATTCATTGCTTCAGAAGTTATGTTCTTTTTTGCTTTCTTCTGGGCCTTCTTTCATGCAGCGGCATCTCCTGTACTTGAATTAGGTTATATGTGGCCTCCTCAGGGTATTGAATGTTTTAGTGCTTGGGAAATTCCTTTATTGAATACTGTAATCCTACTAACTTCAGGTGCTACATGTACTTGGGCTCACCATGCTATTGTTGCTGGTGATCGTAGATCTTCTATTTTAGGTCTTGTTTTCACTCTTGCTCTTGCTGTACTTTTTACCGCATTCCAAGTTTACGAGTATAAGCACGCTAGTTTTACTATGTCTGATGGTATTTATGGGTCTACCTTCTATATGGCAACAGGTTTCCATGGATTTCATGTACAGATTGGTACTATTTTCCTTGCTGTATGTTTAGTAAGATTATACCACCATCACTTTACCCGTGAAGCACATTTTGGTTTTGAAGCTGCTGCTTGGTACTGGCACTTTGTAGATGTAGTATGGTTATTCTTATTCGTTGCTGTTTATTGGTGGGGTGGTGTTTAGATCTTCCCTATTTACTTTTTTAATTCATAAAAAATTCTAATTACCGAAAGAACTAAAAATGATTTCAAGTCCTCTAGAACAATTTGCATTGATCCCTCTTATTCCAATGCGCCTTGGTAATTTCGATTTCTCGATTACTCATTCAACTCTAATGATGTATATCGGAATTATCGCTTTTTTTTCTTTACTTTCTATGATTTCTATCGAAAGAGGTGGTACCATTGTGCCAAACCGTTGGCAATACTTTGTAGAGAGTATTTACGACACATGTATGACTTTAGCAAATGATAGTATTACCGGAGGTAAAGGTCAAAAATACTTCCCAATTATTTTCGTTTTATTCACGTTTATCTTAGTTTGTAATGTTACAGGTATGGTTCCTTACAGTTTTACTGCAACTAGTCATATCTCATTTACTCTAGGTCTTGCTATGATTACCTTTATGGGTTACCATATTATTGGTGTTCGTAAACATGGTATAAGACTATTAGAGCTTTACTTACCTCCAGGTGTAGATCTTGCTTTAGCTCTACTAATTGTCCCTATTGAGTTCCTTGCTCAATTCTCACGTATTATTAGTTTGTCCGTACGTTTATTCGCTAACATGATGGCTGGGCATACACTTTTAAAAGTGATTGCAGGTTTCGCATGGCAAATGATGCAGGCTGGTACAGCATTATTCATTGCTCATATTATTACTCTTCTTGTACTTACCGTATTGGTAGGTCTTGAGATGGCAGTTGCATTTATTCAGGCATATGTTTTTGCTGTTCTTACTTGTATTTATATCAACGAAGCCGAAAACCTTCACTAAATGCCTTCAACATTTGTCGTCACGAAACGATAGGTGTATGGGGGAGTAACTTAGCTTGGTTAGAGTATTGGCTTGTCACGCCAAAGGTCGCGGGTTCAAATCCCGTCTCTCCCGAAAAAATTAACTCTTTCTTTGTGACCTTTTTTTATACAGAGTATTTTCCAATTTTCATTTTCCTCATATTTAGTACAATACTGGCGTGTATCATCTTTGGTCTTTCATATGTGGTTTCAACCCATGCAGCTGATGCTGAAAAGTTATCTACTTATGAGTGTGGTTTTGATCCGTATGAGGATTCGAGAAATACTTTTGACGTACGCTTCTATCTAGTTGCTATTCTATTTATTATTTTTGATCTAGAGGTTAGTTTTCTTTTTCCATGGTCTATGACCTTAGGAGTAATCTCTGCTTACGGTTTTTGGACAATGGCTATTTTTCTATTGATTCTAACTGTGGGCTTTGTTTATGAGTGGAAAAAAGGTGCCCTAGAGTGGGAATAACATTTTTATAGTAGAGTGATAGGAAGTTTCAAACTTCCTCTCCAAAGAAAAAAGTTTAACTTTAAATATTAATAGAGGTGTTTATAATTAGCCTCGCTAGAAAAAGGTAAAAAAATGTTTCCTAAATTCGTTTCAGTGAACCGTTTCCTGTATATTTTTGGTATCTTATGGGTGATCGAGTTCATCAATATTATTTTTATGGTTGTGCATGGAAATTTTACTCAAGTACATCTAATTTCACTTCTCATATTTCCATTGTTATTGGTAAGTAACCATTTTGGGCTATTGCACCCCGTTCCCATTAAAAGTCTTAGAGGTCTTATTATTCTATATATTGCAGTGATCTTTATACCACTTCACATCGTACTAGATTTTTTATTGGTACATGAATGGTACTCGTTAGGAGCTCTTTCTGACCCACCTGGTACAATATTTTGTAGTTCTATATTACGACTTTTAAATGTCACTTTTTGTATGGAAGAAAGTGCCCCCACGTTGAAAGGTACTGTTCAAGCTGTAGTTCACTACTCAGCACCTGCTATAACACTTGGCGCTGGTGCGTCAAGTTCGCTGTACCTCGTATTGACAAAATTTGCTGCAATCTCTCATGGGAAGGCACTTTTTTTAGGTGCCCAGACAGGTTTATTAACAACTTGTTTGGCTCACGCTGCAACTAGTGATAAATCGTTTGTTAAAAACACGGTGATTATCAATTTAGATAATAGTACATTTGTTCAAAAATCCGCTATACGTAAAAATTATAATGGTCAGGGCATTCTCCAAGACGGGAGATTTCAACTAGATG
>MDTA01060806.1_pt1 | contig 13570 bp, 14 predicted proteins | sample 811151 | NCBI WGS metagenome assembly MDTA01 (sample SAMN05326648, study PRJNA326480) | marine metagenome | isolation source: seawater | place: Indian Ocean: South | collected 2010 | reverse complement strand
ACCGAAGAAGGTTTCGAAGAAACGATTATTGAAGATGTTTTCTTCGTTCCGATGCGAGAAGGACTGCAACGGTGAGCTTACGTCGCCAACATTGGCTGGGGCTGTATCTCCGCGGGATCGCCATGGGTGCGGCAGACCTTGTGCCTGGCGTATCTGGCGGAACGATCGCACTCATCACCGGTATCTACGATCGGTTTATTGCGGCCATTGCCAGCGTCGGTATCGACGCCCTACGTATGGTGCTCTCAGGAAAGGTTAAAGACGCCTGGGCGCATGTTGACGGAAACTTTCTGGTTGCCGTAGGTGCGGGAGTACTCTCGTCAGTCGTCGCACTAGCCTCATTGCTTAACTGGTTGCTTCTGAATCACCCACTACCGTTGTGGGCGCTGTTTTGTGGTTTGATTTTGGCAAGTGCGATACATCTGTTTTACAAAAGTCGTATTCACTGGACGAGACGTGATTACGCACTATGGCTCACAGGTGTGGGCGTTGCTACTGTGATCGGTCTTATGCAGGCAACTCAGCTACCCGTTGGCCCCGTCAGTGTTTTTTTCGCCGGGGCTATTGCTATATCCGCCATGCTACTGCCGGGTATTTCGGGTAGTTTTCTGTTGCTCATTATGGGGATGTACCAACCGGTGGTCAGTGCGCTCGTGAATGTTGATCTGGCTACCGTTGGACTTTTCGCGCTGGGTTGTCTCTGTGGGTTGCTGGTCTTTTCTCGGTTGTTAAAAGCGCTGCTGGCGCGCGCTCAGCGGGCCACCATGGCAATCCTTTATGGCTTCCTGTTGGGTTCAGTCATTATGTTGTGGCCTTGGCAGCAACCGATCTCGTCGGTGATCGATCGGCACGGTGAAAACCGTGTCGTGCAGAGTGTGCCCGTATTGCCTCAGACCTACGAGGAGTTGGTAGGAGAACCTATGCTTTGGCTGTGCCTTATTGCTTTTAGTTTAGGTGCTGGACTCGTTTCAGTGCTCCTGTCAGTTGGGTCTGTTGAGCGCTAGGTCTTGGTCAATCCTCCTGCCATGCGTGTATTGTTAGCCACCCTCGTGTTAACGACATGGCTTGCAGGGTGCTCGGGAACAGATCCAGACAACTTGCGACCCTGGGAAAAAACAGACCAAAGCGAGGATAATACTAACCGCACCAAGGATTACGGTTCCAAGCTTGAAGAGGGCAAACCCTATGTCGTGGTAAAAGGTGACACGCTGTATTCCATCGCCTTTCGGTTGGGTATCGATTTCCGCGAGTTAGCCGCGCGGAGCGGCATTCAGTCGCCCTATATCATCAAAGTAGGGCAGACGCTCAGAACCGCAAGACCAGCGCCTCAGCCGTCGACAAAAACTCCAAAAGTTGTGCCCAAAGTCGCTTCACCGCCCAAAAAACCCAATAAAACGGCTTCGAAGCAGTCAAAAGTGACATCGGTAACCAAACCGTCATCAAAGTCGCAGGTGCCAAGTGATACTGTGAGCAAGTCACAACCTGTGTCGCGCTGGCGCTGGCCCTCGGCAGGGAAGGTTGTTCGAACGTATTCGAGCAATCGCCACAAGGGCATCGATATTGCCGGTAAGCGGGGCGACCCGGTGAAGGCTGTGGCGGCTGGAAAAGTAGTTTATGCCGGGACGGGCGTAACGGGCTACGGCTCGCTACTAATCATTAAACACAACGATACGTACTTGAGTGCCTACGGTCACAACGAGCGATTGCTAGTCTCGGAGAACATGAACATACAGGCAGGGCAGCAAATTGCGACCATGGGCAGCAGTGGAACAGATACAGTGAAACTTCACTTCGAGTTGCGTAGGCGGGGGCAGCCTATAGACCCGCTGACATTGCTTCCCAGACGTCGGTAGGAGTCAGGGTCGCCAAAGAGGGGGAACACTCTCATGGCAGATCTGGAAACACTTGAAGCACCTGCAGCCAACGAGGCCGCATTAAATTTTCAAACTGAAACGAATGAAACTCGCGATTCACAGGCGCCCTCGGAGGTGTCTCGTGACGCTGATCCGGTACAGCTTTATCTCAACGAGATTGGATCGACACCACTTTTAACAGCAGCTGAAGAAATTCTGGTTGCAAGGGCATCTTTAGCCGGCGACGAGGCTGCTCGCCATCGGATGATCAACAGTAATTTGCGTCTAGTGGTGATGATTGCGAAGCGGTACACGAATCGTGGTCTACCACTTCTTGACCTGATTGAAGAGGGGAATCTCGGGTTGATGCGCGCTGTTGAGAAATTTGATCCGGAGCGCGGCTTTCGATTCTCTACCTACGCTACGTGGTGGATCCGCCAAAGTATTGAGCGCGCGTTAATGAACCAAGGTAGAACAATCAGGCTACCGATTCATATTCAGAAAGACATCAATACGATTGTGCGGTGCACCCGTGAGTTAAGGAACTCATTGAGGCGCGAACCATCGACGAGCGAAATCGCCGACGTTCTCGATCGCGACCCCGGGGAGGTCAGCAAACTACTCAAGCTGTCCGAAAAAATCACCTCCGTTGACAACCAATTGTCCGATGACAGTGAGCGAAGCCTTGTTGATACGGTCTCTTCACCTGTGGAGGACAATCCGCTTTCACTCGTCGATGACGAGAGGGTCGAGGGGTGTCTCGAAGAGTGGCTGGACGATCTTCCAGATCGTCAGCGTGAGATACTGGCTAGGCGGTTCGGTCTGATGGGCTATGAAGCATCAACCTTGGAGGCTGTAGGAGAGGAGGTTGGCCTCACCCGAGAGCGGGTGAGGCAGATACAGATTGATGCATTGGCTAGGCTCAAGCGCGCCGCGTTGCGTGATGGACTCTCGGAAGAGGAGTTGCTGGTCTAACGACTAGCGCTCCAAGAGTGCAAGTTTGCCGGGCTTTCCTTCCCAATCAGCGGCGTCTGCTGGCGCGTCTTTCTTTTCTGTGATGTTTGGCCAGATCTCGGCCAATTCCGCATTGAGTTCAAGGAAGTTTTCCTGATCTGCGGGTAACTCGTCTTCAGAAAAAATCGCGTCAATGGGGCACTCGGGCTCGCAGAGTGCACAGTCGATACACTCATCCGGGTGGATCACCAAAAAGTTTGGACCCTCGTAAAAACAGTCCACTGGACACACTTCCACGCAGTCTGTGTGTTTACATTTAATGCAGTCTTCGCCAACGACGAATGTCATAGTGTTTCCCCCAATACCCGCTTTAATTAGTAATTTACCGCGGTGAGTGTAAAAATATTAAGACGAACTAAGTGTCTAGTAAAGTTTTCAGCATGTACAACGCGTCCAAGGCCTCTTTGGGCGACATTCGGTCAGGATCGATGTCTGACAAGACGTCTAGGACTGGACTATTGACTGTGGGTGTACTGAAAAGATCTGCCTGTCCACCGATGGCCGGTGGGCGCTCTACCATCTGCTGACTCTCTAGCTCGCCAAGTTTCTGCCGCGCGTGAAGTAATACCCCCGTCGGAACGCCTGCTAGTTTAGCAACTTCTAGCCCAAAACTGCGATTTGCGGGACCTTCTTGAATGTGATGCATGAACACAACGTGGTCTTCGTGTTCTGTAGCATCCAAATGAACGTTGGCCATCGAGGCGTGATCATCAGGAAGGGCTGTCAGTTCGAAATAGTGGGTCGCAAAAAAGGTAAGCGCCCGCACTCGTTCTGCGAGTGCGACCGCCGACGCCCAGGCGATGCTCAACCCATCAAATGTGCTGGTGCCTCGACCAACCTCATCCATGAGTACCAGGCTTCGTTCGGTCGCGTTGTGCAGGATATTGGCCGTTTCGGTCATTTCGACCATGAAGGTCGATAGCCCGCTTGCGAGATCGTCCGACGAACCGATGCGAGTGAAGATTCGGTCAACCAGTGATAGGGCAACGCTGTCAGCTGGTACAAACGCGCCACAATGCGCTAAAAGAACAATGAGCGCGTTTTGCCGCATGTACGTTGATTTACCACCCATATTGGGCCCCGTGATAAGCAGCATGCGCCGCTGCTCGTTGAGCAGGGTATTGTTGGCGATAAACGGCTTATCGCTGACTTGCTCTACAACGGGATGTCGCCCATTCGAGATATCGAGCTGTGCTTCCTCGCTAAACGAGGGACGGCTCAGTGATAGAGCATCAGCGCGCTCGGCGAAACAGGCGAGTACATCAAGATCGCAGATGGCTCGCGATGTCGTTTGTAGCGGCAGTAAATCCTCCGCAATTCGCTCTACTAAAGCCTCATATAGAAATTTTTCTCGAGCGAGGGCGCGACTTCGGCTGGACAGGGCTTTGTCTTCGAACTGCTTCAGCTCGGGTGTAATGAATCGTTCCACGTTTTTGAGCGTCTGCCGGCGTTGGTAGGTGTCAGGGGCTTGATCTGACTGCTGTCGGCTGATTTCGATGTAATATCCATGAACCCTGTTGTAACCCACTTTCAGGGTCGATAGCCCTGTGGCCTCCCGCTCACGACGCTCAATATCAACGAGATACTCGCCCGCGTTCTCACTAATACCGCGTAGTTCATCAAGTTCTTCGTCATAGCCTTCGGCGAGAACGCCACCATCCCTAATGACAACAGGGGGTGAGTCAACGAGCGCTCTGCTCAGAAGCTCACAGAGCTCGGGATATTGACCAATATCACTCTGAAGTGCTTGAAGCAGGTTGGTGTCTTGTGGCGTGGCTGTGACTAGTGCCGGTAACGCCCAAAGGCTATCGCGCAAACGCGTCAGGTCTCGAGGCCGTGAGGACCGCAATGCGACCCTTGCCAAGATGCGCTCAAGATCTGAGATGGGCTTGAGTGCCTGACGCGTTGTCTCAAACGCATAGTTTTGAGCGAGGCGCGAGACCGCATCAAGGCGATCCTCGAGCACAGAGCGGACCCTCACGGGCCTGTGCAGCCAGCGCTTAAGGTGGCGCGTACCCATGGCCGTCACGGTCGAGTTGTATACGGAGAATAATGTGTTGTCTTCTCCGCCATGCAAGTTCAAATCAATTTCGAGATTTCGACGTGTTGCCGCATCGAGAATGACTGAGTCGCTTTGCCGCTCATGACGTATGGAAGTGAGGTGTGGCAAATCGTTGCGCTGCGTATCTTTAACATAGTCGAGTAGACAGCCTGCTGCCGCGATGGCCAGTGAGAGCTCGTCGCAACCAAATCCACTCAAATCGCGTGTCTGAAAGTGCTGATTCAGCTGGGTGCGGGCGCTGTCTTCATCGAATTGCCAGGTTGCGAGGCGTCTGATTGCAACATGGTCGGCCAAGGTCGTTATGCTCGCATCTTCGGGAAGCAATACCTCAGCGGGAGACAGCCGCTGTAATTCCGCACTGAGGGCTTCATCACCCTCAACTTCAGTAACCAGAAATCGCCCACTACTCAGATCCATCCAAGCGATACCGGCACGGAGCTGGTGTCGAAATACGGATACGATCAGCGAATCACCACTGGCATCGAGTAGGGATTCATCGGTGAGTGTGCCCGGTGTGACAACGCGAACCACCTTTCTTTCGACCGGTCCTTTGGATTCGTTTGGGTCTCCAATTTGTTCCGCAATGGCGACGGGGAATCCTGCCCGGACAAGTTTTGCTAGGTAGCTCTCGGCGGCGTGGTAGGGCACGCCGGCCATCGGGATGGGTTCGCCAGCTGACTTCCCACGCGACGTCAGCGTGATATCGAGCACGGGTGCTGCAATCTCTGCATCCCGATAAAAGAGCTCGTAGAAATCGCCCATGCGATAAAACAACAATTCGTCCGGGTGCGCCTCTTTAATGGCCAGGAATTGGCGCATCATCGGCGTGTGCTGACTTGTGTCCGGGGTCGTCGGCATGAACTGCGGCATGGTCAAATTCGAAAGGTCGAGGATAGGTTAAAAGTGACCTCGTTTAAATCCCGAGCACGGCATAAAACCGGCGTTATTCGGTTATGCCTAGATTAATCTGAGCTGTTTCCTACTGGGTACTGGTCGCCACCTGTTTTAGTCGCTATCGTCACGTCAGAACGCAAAAAAATAGATGGATTTTTTATGATAAGAACAACGCTCGCTCTGTTAGCAACCCTCGGCACCCAATCTGCCTTAGCCGCCACCGTAATTCATGCGGGGTTCCTATTTGATACCAATGAGGGTGAACTCCTCGAGAAGCAAACAATAACCATAGAAGGCGGTCGGGTTGTCTCGGTTGACGACGGCTTCCTCACGCCCGAGGGAAGTACTGTGATCGACCTCAGTGCTGCTTACGTCTCCCCAGGCTTCATGGATATGCACGTCCACCTCGACGGTGAGCTTGATCCGCCCGCGAGCTACTCTGAGGAGTTCTTCATGAACTCGGCTGATATTGCACTGCGGTCAACGGTATTTGCGCGAAGGACCTTGGATGCAGGGTTCACCACTGTTCGGGATCTGGGTGCAGGGGACATCCAAGCCATCTTTGCACTGCGTGATGCAATCGCAAAGAACATTGTGCCGGGTCCTCGAATTTTCGCGGCAGGTAAGGCAATGGCGACCACGGGTGGTCATGCGGACCCAACAAACGGGGTAAGGTCTAATTTGCGCGGCGATCCCGGACCAAAAGATGGCGTGATTAACGGCCCTGATGATGCTTACAAAGCGGTAAGACAGCGATATAAGGACGGGAGTGACGTTGTTAAGTTGACGGTGACAGGGGGTGTCCTGTCGCTTGCCAAGAGTGGGGATAACCCTCAGTTCACGGATGAGGAGCTGGAAGTCGTGGTTAAAGCGGCGAAGGACTACGACTTCGTGGTGGCAGTTCACGCCCATGGCGCACTGGGTATGAAGCGCGCCATCAGAGCCGGTGTCGACACTGTAGAGCACGGAACGTATATGGACGAGGAAGCCATGCGCCTTATGCGTAAAAACGGCACTTGGTATGTTCCCACCATCTCCGCCGGCAAATGGGTAGGTGACCTAGCGGAGCTCGACAATAAATTGCCGGCTGTGGTGCGTCCAAAGGCAGCGGCGATAGGCCCCCAGATACAAGACACCTTTGGTGCGGCCTACAAGTCGGGGGTCAAAATTGCGTTTGGTACTGATGCTGGTGTGTCTCCGCACGGAGCCAATGGCAAGGAATTTCGGTTCATGGTTGAAGCCGGCATGCCCATCATGGAGGCGATACAGTCGGCAACCGTGAATGCTGCTGATTTACTCAATGTCGAGGATGAGTTGGGGCAGATCGCACCTGGATTTCACGCTGATATTGTCGCGTTCAATAAAAATCCTCTCGAGGATGTGTGTGTATTGGAGCGACCCAACTTCGTCATGAAAGCGGGCGCCGTATTCAGACATGACGGTGAATGATCGTGCGGTTCGTTAACGGCTTACTACTGTGTCTTTTGCCTCTATGGGGGGTGGCTGCGGATCAGCCCGTGGCGATTGCCCTACATGGCGGAGCGGGGACGATCGAGCGCGATCGCATGAGTACTGAGGTCGAGGCTGAATACCGCAGCTTTCTCGATAGCGCGATATCCGAGGGTTATCGGCAGCTCCAAGCCGGTGAAGAGGGCCTCGATGTGGTTGTGGCCATAATCCAGCGCATGGAGGATTCGCCCCTGTTCAACGCGGGTAAGGGTTCGGTTTACACCTGGGATGGGAAGCACGAGCTCGATGCGTCGATTATGCATGGTGCGCAGCTGAATGCGGGTGCAGTTGCGGGTGTGACCACTGTTCAATCCCCGATTGCGCTTGCCAGAGCCGTAATGGAGCAGTCGCCGCATGTCATGCTCGCGTCCAAGGGGGCGGAACTGTTTGCCAGTGAGTTGGGCGTTCCCGAGGTGTCGCCAGCGTATTTTGAGACCGAGCGGCGTAAACGTGCCCTTGAGTCCTATAAAGCGCGCAAGCAGGCGGGTGTAGAGCCTCGTGTCGACTATAAGTTCGGTACCGTGGGCGTGGTGGTGCTCGATTCAAAGGGCAATCTCGTCGCAGGAACCTCTACCGGTGGTATGACCGGTAAGCGCTGGGGAAGAATTGGTGATGCACCAGTGATCGGTGCTGGCACCTATGCGGACAATCGCTCTTGTGCGGTCTCTGCGACGGGTCACGGCGAATACTTCATTCGTCATACCGTGGCGAGAGATATTTGTGCGCGCATGCAGTTTGCCGGACAGAGCCTCCAAGACGCCGCAGAGACCGTCATTACGGATGAGCTAGTGGCGGCGGGCGGTGACGGCGGCGTTGTGGCGGTAGATGCGAGTGGTGAGGTGTCTATGGTCTTCAACACACCGGGTATGTACCGGGCGAGCGTGAGTGGCTCTGGCGAAAAGCGCATAGGAATCTTTGGCGACGAGCCGTAGGCACGCGTAGATGACATCTCCTGTCGCTTTAGGCGACAGGTGATCTGATAGGCTGATTTCAAACATGAAAAAGCCACGTAAACTGCATTGCAATTTCATCGAAATATACTGATTATATATACAGTACTTAATTCTTACGGAGAAACTCATGGACCCGAACAAGCAAAAGGCCTTGGATGCCGCACTAGCGCAAATTGAACGTCAGTTCGGAAAGGGTACCGTCATGCGGATGGGTGATCAGGAGCGTGTGGCAATCCCCGCGATCTCCACCGGCTCACTCGGTCTAGATATTGCCCTGGGCATAGGCGGATTGCCGCGCGGACGAATCGTAGAGATCTATGGTCCTGAGTCTTCGGGTAAGACAACACTAACGCTACAGGTCATCGCTGAAGCTCAAAAAATGGGTGGTACGGCCGCGTTTGTCGATGCTGAGCATGCGCTGGACCCACAGTATGCTGAGAAACTTGGCGTGCAGATGGATGACTTAATCGTCTCCCAGCCCGATACCGGCGAACAGGCCCTCGAAGTGGCAGAAATGCTGGTGAGATCAGGCGCTGTCGACGTACTGGTTGTCGACTCGGTCGCGGCCTTGACGCCAAAGGCTGAAATTGAGGGTGATATGGGTGATTCACACGTCGGCCTTCAGGCGCGACTGCTGAGTCAGGCAATGCGCAAACTCACGGGCGCCATTAAGCAAACTAACTGTCTTGTTATTTTCATTAACCAGATTCGTATGAAGATCGGTGTGATGTTTGGCAGCCCTGAGACCACAACAGGTGGTAACGCGCTCAAGTTTTATTCGTCGGTTCGCCTCGACATTCGTCGTATTGGCGCGATCAAGGAGGGCGACGAGATCGTAGGTAATGAAACCCGGGTTAAAGTGGTTAAGAACAAAGTATCGCCGCCATTTAAACAGGCCGAATTCCAGATCATGTATGGCGCGGGCATCTATCACATGGGTGAGGTACTCGACTGGGGCGTGAAGCTTAACCTCGTTGATAAGTCAGGTGCTTGGTACGCCTACAAAGGTGACAAGATCGGTCAGGGTAAGGCAAATGCTGCGAAGTTCCTCGACGATAACCCGGCGCTGGCAACCGAGATTGAGGATGAGATCCGGCGTCAGACCATGAATTTACCGGCACCAGAACCTGAAGCCAACGCTGCTCCAGATCCAGCACCGGTCGAGGAGTCTGTTGAGGGATAAATCGCCGGTGGAGGTGCGTTCCTCGGATGTGCGCCGAGCAGCAATGGATTTGCTTGCTCGGCGTGAACACTCCTCACAGGAAATGATCACCAAACTCAAGCGCCGCTTTCGAAAGCGACTTGAGGGCGATGATCTTTACCACGCTGTGGTCGATGAGTTGGTAGCGGATGGATTTCTTAGCGACGAGCGGTATGCAGCCTCCATGGCCCGCCAGCTGGTTAATCGGGGCTGTGGTCCCAAAAAGCTATCGTTTGAACTCCGACAAAAGGGCTGTGACCCCGACAGCGCGATCAACGCGGCGTTTCCAAACGGTATCGACTGGTTTGCACTCTCCGAAGAAGTTTACGAGCGCAGGTTTGGAGGGAAGCCGTTCCCATCTGATTGGGACAGTAAACAAAAAGAGCGAGCGAAGCGGGGAAGGTTCATGGCTTCTCGAGGGTTCTCACCATCTCACTTCATGCACTTGCTCGAGGCTACGTCAGGCGAGATGGAGGAGCAGGACTTGTAACGACGCGTTGCCGCGTTTCAAAAAAAGATTTAGCTGCTAATATCGCTTTCAAGTAGTGCTCCACGCAATTCGCGGGCCTTTGCCTGAACAATCCCTGAGTTGTCGGGGCCCATCCTCAAGACCTGCTTTTGCAATGAGCTCAGTGCTTCCAGCTCGGGGTCCATGTAGACCCAGTTGGCCTCGCGCTTCATTAACTCTGGGCTTTGTGGCGCTATCGGTGTCGCCAGGATTTCGGTCGTTGCCCCAAGCACTGCGCTACGAATATCAAAATCACCCACGCCCATTCGGGACAGGGCTTCGGTTGCGATTTGCTCGTAATCATTGAGTAACTCGACGATGGCCAACACATCGATGCCATTGACCCACTGCGCAAAACCGTCGTAACGACTAAAGCCAGACGGATCCATTGTCACTCGGAGTCCGTCGTCGCTGATCGGGAAGGGCTTTGAGGGACGACCAACCGGTAGAAGCTTGTAAGGTACTTCACCCCTTCGCAGCGCATCAACAATAGCCACCGCGCGCTCGACTATATAGTCCCCAGCAACGAATTGAGCGAGTGCTTTACCACCATTGACGCCTTCAATGGATTCACGCGCGTAGGTATCGGCGGTTTCTTCGGTAACCGTTGGTTCAGGTCGCAACTCCGAAAGGACCTCTTCTTCAACGACAACGACTTCATCTTCGACAGGTTCAGGCTCAGGAGCCGTGACCATCTCAATCTCAACAGGTTGTATTTCTGTTATTTGTTCGGGGACTTCAGACTTTCCATAGTCTCCAGTCATCAGAATAAATACTAAGGTCGCCAGGATCCCTGCGAATAGGATGGCGAGAATGATTGGATTGGCTTTGTTGCCTGCCGCTTTGTCGGTCATTGATGTTCCCCCGGTGGTAATGTGTGCAAGCCTACCGAAGAAACATTAGACCTGCGACTCTTAGATAAGTTCTGGAGGGCGGTCCGGTTTTGCGTAGGTGAAACGTTGGCCGGCACTCACACTGTGATAAGCATCAAGGCCAACGCCGGCAACAATATCCATGCTCTTAAGATCCAGCGTTCCGTCGTCTCGGCGTGCATGATCGGATAAGTGAATCTGCTCGATAGACCCGATGACGAGATGAGTACCGTTGATAGTCAGTGGCAGGTGCTCCGCCAATGTAAGACCTAACTGCAACGGGGATTCCGCGACAAAAGGCGCTGTGAAATCCTCATGCCAGTATTCGGTGAAACCACAGGCGTCGAACTCAGATTGGTCGCGTTCAAACCTGGCTGATGTGTGATGAGCACGTTGCGCCATGTCGCGAGTAACTGCGTTAACCGAGTACGTCTTTGTTGCGAGAAGATTTTCGAGCGTATGTCGCTCTGTGCCCTCAGGCGCAGGCCTGATGATCATGCCTAACAGCGCAGGGTCTGCGCCCACGTGGAAACATGAGTTAATAACACAAAGGTTGGTGCGGTTGTCCTCATTGACGGTACCCACGAGTACCACAGGTTTAAAGCCTGGAAGGCTGTTGACGAGCGCAACCCGCTGACGTCTTTCCAGCGATTGAAGTGCTTGCTTATCAATCACGCCTGAGGCTTCGTCTTCTCGGGCGATGCGCCATACAGACCATCGTAACGTCGCTTAGCCCAGAACGCGTAGACAGGGTCCACAATCTGTTTGATAAGCGGCCAGCGTAGCCAGGCCCAAAGCATGCCGTAGCGCGTGTGCTGCCAAGCGGCAACATTCGCATCGGCACCCACTACCCACTCCTCACCCCGCTTAAGGTGCAAATTCAGCAGCAAGTCTTCCTTGGATGGCATTTCGGGAGTGATGTCGGCCTGGTGGATGTCTACAAGGTTCAAACTGTCACGCTTTAGTCTCGCGAGATGCTTCATTTCTCGCGCACACAAAGGGCAGGCACCGTCGTAGTAAAGGGTTTCTTTCGTCATTACTCAATCAGGCAAAGTCATCTGCTAATCGTAGAGACTTGGAGGCGCGAAAATCTTGATTGCTCAACTAGCGTCCATTTCCGCAAGCATTTTTTTAATGCTTTCCGCTAGTTTCAGCTCATCACCGCGTTTATAACCAACATGGACCTCCCGTACCTTGCCGTTCGCGTCGACCAAAAACCCCGATGGCATACCATTAACTTCAAATAATCTTGCAATGTCACCGCCAGTATCAATGACGACTGGATAATCCACTGAATATCGTGACAAGAAATCCCAAGCGTCTTCTTCGACTACGTCTATGCTTACGGCAAGAAATTGGACCGGCCGATCTTTAAACTGATCCTTCAACTGGTTTAAGGCGGGGAGAGACAAGCGACATGGACCACACCACGACGCCCAAAAATCAACATAGGTTATTTGACCCCGAAAATCCGACATCGAAAGCTCGCCGTCTGAATTCTGAATTGCGGGCAGTGTCCATTCAGGCGCCGTTTGAGGCGGGTCAAGCGTTATCACGTTTGTCCTATCGCCAGAAAATGCCACTATGCTCGTGAATAAGCTAAGTATGACCAAAAGCGGTTTCTGCCATTTCATAAGCAATCTCTAAGTGAAAGTAGTCATATTACGCTGATTATCGTCAAATTGATCATAGGCGCCAACTTTATGGCCATCCGGCAGTTTGGTTGCTGGCGTGTCCAGTAGATTTACCAGCACTCTGAAATCGGGGCATAGACGCCTGACTCATTTGGTCCAGATTGATCAACCGCGAACGTCCCACACAGATCGTTGTCTTGACCTCTATTGGCGTTTGGAGCAGCGTTGGCAACAAAAGTGGTCGCACTACTAGAGACAATCGACACGTTGTAGTAATCACGTGCAGAGGAGTTGTAAGTGCCGAGCCCCAAGGCACTCATGCTAGGGGCGTAACTTCCGTTGTCCGCTCGATATTTTACCTGCTCTACTTGTACAAGTATGAGGGTGTCTCTTGCGTCGGCACGCCGCATTTTTTGGACCTGTGAATTCCATGAGGGCAGGGCAACACTAGCGAGAATGGCAATAATGGCAAACACAATTACCAGTTCTACGAGCGTCATTCCTCTTTTCTTTTTATTGTTCATGATGTTTTGCTTCATAAAAAAACACCCTGAGGAAATCTAATCACAACAGGGTGTTTCTTTACTACTCATAACGTCACGATTAACGGTTTCGGCCAAGTCTCTCGTGCGCATCAACCCACTCATTGGTTCGTGTCGCCTTGTCCACTCGCGTTGCTGCCGCTAGCGACAACTCGCCAGCAACCACAAGTCCCGCTGCGATTTCACAAAGCTTGAGCGCGCGGTCCTTACCAAAGCAGTCCATCATCTCAAGGCACTCGCGTTGCGTTGGCAGATTCGTACCGCCGCCATAGCTGGCCATGATGATAGAGGGCAGTGTGATTGAGAAATAGTGATCACCTTCGCGCGTCATACGCTGATACACCGTGCACTGGTTGGATTCGCCAATATTCGCCAGATCTTGGCCTGTAGCGGCGTACAGCGCCGCCAAGCCATTGGCTGGGTGACTGGCGTTGTTCGAGCTTGAGGTCGTCAGTGCAGACAGTGTCGTAATCTGATACCCGTACTGCATCTGCTCTGGCGTGATACGGAGGTTATCCATCAGCACTT
>MDTA01039370.1_pt1 | contig 13571 bp, 10 predicted proteins | sample 811151 | NCBI WGS metagenome assembly MDTA01 (sample SAMN05326648, study PRJNA326480) | marine metagenome | isolation source: seawater | place: Indian Ocean: South | collected 2010 | reverse complement strand
TTTAAGTGGTAAAATATACCAAAGGAGAAAAAATGCAACTTTCAAATCAAGCACTTGGTGCAATTATGTTGGCTCTTCAGGAGTCACTTTTAGAACAAACTGATATTGTCCCTATCTTAAAGGGTTTCACTCTTCAGGAGTCTGGAGAGGGTTTAATTATTACTAATCCGCCAACAGTTAGATTTACTGACAATACTACAGTTACTAATGAAGATTTAGAAAACATGGTATCTGGTAAGTAATGCCAATTTACAAGTATGTTTGTACTGCTTGTAATGAAGTAAGCAAATTTATGCATGCTTCAACTGAAATAAGATTACATTGTGAAAAGTGTAATACTGAAAATTCGCTAATTAAAAATTTAGCCAAGCCTTATATTAATAAAGGCAAAAGCACTTCTAATAAAGACACTAATGTGGGTGAAATAACTAAAAAATTCATCGAAGAAAATAGAAGAGTTTTAGAAGAACAAAAAAAGGAATATTCAAACAAAGAGTATGACAAGTCTTGAAATTACATTAATAATCACTCTGATATTTTCAATAATTTTAAATATCTCGCTTGGGGTGTATGCCCGGGCAGCGATTGTCAGATTATTAAGTGTTGCTGAAGAGTTGTATGATCTAAAAGACATGTCTGATTCTCTTCTTGAGCATTTACAATCAGTATATGAGTTGGAGATGTTTTATGGTGATGAGACACTTGGTTCTCTCATGAGCCATGCAAGGTCTTATACGGAACAGTTTGAGACTTTTGAATATATCTACAACCTTATAGAAGATGAGAATGACAACAGAACAACCGAAGAAGAAGAGACGGAAGCGTCGTAAAAATCACTATTTCACACAAGAGCATGAAGATGCAATTGTTAGATATGCAAAAATTACTTGTGTGAAAGAAAGAACAGAATTATATGTTAGATGGATTGAGCCAGCTTTTAACGAGATGGTTGATAAGATTGTATTTACATATAAGTTTACTAATTTGCCAAATATTGATTTACTAAGAGATGAATGTAAAATTTGGTTAATGACCATATTAGATAAATACGATCAAAGCAAAGGCTCTAAAGCCTTTTCGTATTTTTCAGTTATTACTAAAAACTGGTTTATTCACAAAGTTAAAAAACAACAAAAGCAGAATAGAACAGAAATTAATATTGATAACATAGCTAAAAATTTTGAAGAACAATATCTATCAACTGAAGATTCGTATCTTACTGAGAGAGAAAATAACGAATTTTGGTTGAAATTTTATGAAGAATTAAAATCATGGGATACCAATAGCATGAAGGAAAATGACCTTAAGGTATATAAAGCAATTTGTATTTTATTTGATTCAAAAGACGATATTGATATTTTTAATAAGAAAGCTATTTACTTATACTTGAGAGAATTAACTGGCCTGAACACAAAACAGGTTGTAAATTCACTTAAAAAGTTTAAAACTAAATATTACAATTTTAGTACTAATTGGAAAAACGGAAACATATGAGTAATAAAGATTTAGATACCTTAATGGCAGAAGCTCTTGGCAACATACGAAACGATCGTAAGGTTGCACGAGAGTTTTTGAATGAAATAGCTAATATAATTTCTAACGATCCAGATCAAAATAAATATTTGAGCCCAGTAGCCGCAAAACACATTGAGACCTTGCAAAGGTCAAATGAGCAGCTAGTTAAGATTATATCTATTCAGTCTAAAAAACCAGAAGCAGATTTTGAGTTGTCTGAAAATGATAAAGAAAATCTGTTTGATATGATTCAGAATGAAGCTCTGGGGGAAAACTAGTGGGGGCTTTTGATATATTTGACCCAACAGAGCTTGTTGGACCTGAAGCTGGAATGGATATGTTATCTGAAGCTGCAGCTAATTCTGGTATTGGAAAAAAAGATAAGCTTGCCGGCAAGGATCAATTTAATGCAATTGTAATTTTCCCTGTGCTGCCATCTGGTAGAACTTTTTCAACTAAAGCATTTTCAGCTATGCTGGGTGCTGATGTTATAGTCGGAAAAAATTCAAACCCTGAAGATTCTGGGTTTTCTGGTTATAGAGTTAGAATTACAGATGAGGACAATCCACATGCCTTTTATCCGATGCCTTGCCCGCTAGATACAACCAAAGAAGGTACACCAACCAATGCCAACAAAATAATTGGTGGAATGCATACTATGGCGATTGTATCATCAGATATAAAATTAGAGCCGGGAGATCAAGTTGTAATAAAATTAATAAAACAAAACGGAAAGTACGATTTAAAATATGCTCATTTTGTTAGTATGGCTGGTAAAGATACAAACTTTTTCAGTAAAAAACAAAGTGAAAGTTCAGTAGAATCTTGTAGCAAGTTAGGCGATGTGTTTAGTTTAGATGTATCTTCTTATCTCGCTGGTTCTCCTAGTAAAGTGATGCAATCAACCTATACCGGTTTAGGCGGTACTGGCCTTCAACTTATAAACGGTGAACTTCCCCCTAGTTTGTTGGTAGAACCAGATCCCAAATATACTAATTTTCCAAAAGGATTTAAAATTTTAGTTGACTGTAAAGCTGATTGGGATAATTTAGCTAAAGCCTATACTGCTGTATTTGGTAGAAAAATACAACCATCTGGCCCAGCTTCTGGGTTTCGCAGTTTATCAAGTCAAGTATCTACAGCCGCTAAAGCCAAGACCACAGTTAATGCGGCTGGGCAGGTGGTTCGTGCTGCAGCCGCACCCGGTGCGGGAAGACCTCCAACTCATGGTTTTGCCACTGCAGTAGATATAAATAGAGAAACACAACCCGGCGATACTGCAGTTGCAGCCAAAATACCAGCATTAAAGAAAAAACAAGATGAACTTAAAGCTGCTGGTATTACAAGATCAATATCATACATATGGTTATTTTATAATGCTCCTGCTTTCAATTGGGGAAATCCTTCGTGGGCTCAAAAACCCGAAGCATCCACAGTTCTTGGGACACCATGTTCCGGCAAATGCGGTAGTAAGATTGAGCCATGGCACTGGGAGTGGAATGGGTGGTCTACTGTATTTTCAAATACCGTAAAAGTAGATAAGCCTCCTCCGGGTATGTCAGATCCGTTCGCAACGAGCTCTCTTGATCCTGAATTAGATGAAGAGGGCGAATCTCAACAAGTTGTATAAGAACAAATAGAGAATTAAATGTCTAAGAAAGAAGAAAAGATTTTTCGTAAAGTAAAAAAGAAAGTACAAAAACCTGAATATGTATCTAAATTAAAAAGCAACATTAGTAAAACAGAAGAACTAACCAAAGATATTCTTCAGGATGCTGGTGAGCCTGACGTTAATCAATTTATTAAAGATGGTATTCCAACTGATTTACCTATAAATCCTGCTCTTGAAACTTTGCAAGATAAAATATCTTTAGGTAGGCCAATAAAGTTTTCTGAGAATGGTATATTTCACACTGCTATTCCACTTCAAACAATAAATTATAAAGTAAAACCAAACGAGCATGTAACACAAAACGAAGGTTCGTTTATTGTTTTGGGTACTGATGGTGATCAGGGAACTGAAAGCGGATATGGCGGCCAAGGTGCTAACATGGCCAACTCGCTTGATCTGGTTGTCGGCAGAATGTCGTCGGCTAGAGAAGGTAAGGGTCCACCGGGATCCGACACCCTTGAAGGTGCATATGTGGATGATTCTTATTTTGCGGATGCGGCCAGAATTAATATTAGCCAACTCACAGATATTGACAAGGCATTTGGTTTAGCAGAAACCAATTCAGGACAGTCCATCGCTCGTTCTGGTATTGGAATTAAAGCAGATGCTGTTAGAGTAATCGGAAGAGAAGGAATAAAAATCATAACAGGTAGGGCTGATGGTCCGTCTGGCTTTGGCTCTAAGGGCGAGACAAACTCACTTGGTGGGAAAATATCACAACCTGCTCCCACAATTGATTTAATCGCTGGTAACAATACCGGTAACATTAAAGTGTGGGGTGGACTGTACCAACCTGTTGAATCAATTCCAAATCTACAACCAGCCGTCAAAGGTTATATTACTCGCGATGCATTCAGAGACTTAGGGAATATTATTGACGAAATTTGGTCAGCTATATACACTTTAACACTTATACAAATTAGATATAATGCAGTCTTAGGTTCCGATCCATTTAGGCCATGGATAGCACCAGAGGCAATTGATGCTGTAGCTTCACAAGTATTGTTTGTTATGAATTCATTGTATCATACTAGAGTTAACAAAAATATGTGGGAATTCAACTATTTATATCCATTCGGTTATAAATTTATTTGTAGTAGAAATGTTAATATTACATAGGTTATAAAAATGGCAGAAAAGACAACAGATTCAAATCCAACTTTAATAACACAACAAGAAATTGAAGAATCCAATTCTACTATGTCGCCTTTCTTGAGGTTTCAAGATACTAATAACGATAAATTACCTGATGTGTGTGATGTAGAAGTAGTTCCGGCAGAAAAGATATGCAAAGACTGTATTCCAAATCCAAGTGCTGTGGTAAAAGACTGGCGCCGTTCTGATCAAAATTCACCATTTCTTAATCAAAAAATTTGTAAATATCAAATTTGCTTTGAGACACCTGAAACCACGACAGGCTTTTCTGAAGGTATGTCTGAAATTGAAGCTGATGATGCTCTGAACAGGCTGTATGAAAAATATGCTAAACCTGCCACAATAGCACTATTAGAAGGATTCCAGAAAGACACAGCAGAAGGAATTGTTACACAAGTATTGCCGGCAATGGAGTTCACTTCCTATGACTTGAGTACAAGACCAAGTTCAAGATTAAAGTTGTTGTATTCCGTTGACTTTTCTCAGATTTTTTCTTTACCATCTGAAAACCTTGATGACGAAGACGAAGAGCAGGATGAAGAAAAGCAAAAAATTGAAGTTTCTTTCGAGGCTTCTGATTTAGCAGCCACTAACATAAGGGTTAGGAAAGGTTTAAATCTTTACGGTCGTTTTTATAAGGTAGGAATGGCAGTTGAAGGAAAGAAAATAAGATTTAAAGAAAGTAATAAATTATTTAACTTTCAAGACTACGGCGATAACGGCCTCTTCCTTGGAAAATCACCAGTTGGTGAATTGTTGCAAGAACTAGATTCATGGTTAAACAGCCGAGGTTACAATATAGCAGGTGTTGCCGGAGGTTTCCTTACTGGTTTTGGAGAAGACAGAGTACAAAAATTAGACTTTGTGTTTTCTCCAGAGTATAAGTTGATAAAATTAAAAGTATATACTGAGGCTTGCGGATCCGTGCGACCGGATGTAGTGTATGGTAAAAATAAATTAAAGTCCCTCAATGCTTCTGATCCTTGGAAAGACCCAACTGCAGTTGCTTATTTTGCCAAAATGAAAAAAATAGAGCAGGATATATCTGCTAGAGTTCCAATACCGTTTGAAGAATTCATCATTAAGCACACTTACCCTGAAGTTATAGTAGATGTCACTAAAAGCGGCGGTGCCACTTCACAACAAACAATAGGAAGCTGTATAGCGGATGCCTTGGCGGAGGATGCTAAGGAATTGGGTCAAGATATCTTTGATGAAGTTTTTAGTTTGGCCGATGCAATTGCTTACAAATTTCATAAAAATTTATGTCAAACCGACCCTACACAGGTTGATGAAGAAGCCTTATTAAAAGGCTTAAATATTGGCGGCCCAGCCGGCCCAACCGCTGATGTCTATGGTATGGCTAAGGCACAAGCATTCAAAGAAGTTCAATCTGAAGATTCCGCATTTGCCCAGCTTTGTTTCCGAATGATATCAATTGGTCAGTCTGGAGTCGAGTGTGGGTTATCTCCAATACAGCAATTAGATAAAATGTATTCTGAGGGACTTGATAGAGCGGGAATTTGCGGGTTAATGGATTTGTTCTTAGAAGCTCTTCAGTGTCTATTCAAGGGTTTAACACTGGAACAGGCTCTTGCTTCGATTGTCCGCTCAGCACTTCAAGCTATGGGAGTAGAACAGGTCGGTGATTTGTTTATAGGGTTACCGCCCGACAAAAAATTAGAATTAGAAAGAAAAGTAAACGAAAAACTTGAATCTGGTGATATCTTCGCTGCCGGCTCCCCGGGCCAAGCAACTTCTGATACTTTGGCTGGAATTCAAAATGCCCCAGATCAAACAATTTTAAAGAAATATAAAGATAGTGGAAAAAAACCGTGGAACGATAAAACATTTGTTGAAAAGCAAAATTCACTAATGAGAGCCGACAACTATGGTAACATGGCACCCAATAAAGCTGGAGGTCGCCCTGCTGATGACAGTAGACAGAGAAGAACAATAGGGCAAAAATTAGAAGCCCCAATGGGTGAAAATTATGAAACTAATAACATCATTTTAAATGCTTATATAGAAGCTTTCATGGAAGTATATCAAGACAATTATCTTGAATTGATTGAATTGCTAAATAAATTTCCCGGTGCTCAATTGATAACAAATGTTATTGCTTTCATGGATTGCCCCACACCGCCTTTATTTAACCCGGGCTTTGATGACTTTTTCAAGAGCTTGCAATTACCATTTTGTAGAAACATATCAGCCCCCACTTTTCCAAGATGGGAAAATCCATTCCTGTACATACCAAAACTGACAGATATATTATCTGCTATATTTGAAGCACTAAAGAAATTAGTTCTTTGTATTATTATGAAAGTAATTGTTAACATACTTTCTAAAGTGTGCGAGATCATCGGCGATGCAATTTGTAAAGCATTAGAAACCGCCGGTCAGATCACCGCCGGATTATTAACTGGTAATACAGATTTAGCAGGAATTATGAGACAGACAATTTGTGGTCCCGATGCAACAGATGAACAAATAAATAAAACAGCACTTGACTTGATGGCAAACTTTGGTGTAGGTGGGGCAGCTTTCTCTGACCCAGAAAGAACTACCTCTTTCTTTGGCGATATTATTAATAACTCCAATACAGAAGAAGCACTTAATCTATTCATTGAAGGCCCAAGCCAAGAACAAATAGAGATAACAAACACATTGATTAAAAATGAATATCAAGAGTTTGAAGATGTTCTTCCTAATAAGTTTGCAATTAGAAGCATGTTTGAGGGAATCGCAACAGTTGTCCCTGTAGCCACTAAAGATGAAATCAAACAAGCACTTGAGCTTAGTTCTGGAGAACTAGAATTACCAGCTAATCCAAGTATCTGTGCAACACCTGAAGATTTAGAGAACTTTGAAAAAGTAAGATGTGATTTACTAGCAGGTAGAATGTCTCCTGAGCAGTGCAGATTACAATCAGAAAGGCTTAGAGATCAATTACTTGAAGATGCCAATGATGTGCAGAGAGTTATTAACCAAGGTATAGGTAATGCACTTGAAAATGAAATGCCACCAATATTTTCTGATCCCGGTTGTGAAAACGGTTTACTTCCATTTGAGCCTGAAGAATCTATAAAAACTGCAACTGGTGCACTTAAAGGCGACATGGAAAATTTACAATTAGCTTTTACCACCGATATGCTTGGTAACGGCGGATTGTTTGCCAGTAACGATGACTGGGGAATGATTAATATGGTATTGTCAGATACTTTTGCAAATCCATACACTGCTCACCAAAGAAAAGTTTTTAATTCAAGAAGGTTTGTTGATTTTTATGTTGAAAACCAAGACGACGAAGACGGTGTATTTGCTGGAGAAAAACTTCAAAGAGGTGCTTTTCCACAGTATGTGGCAGAGTGGTTGAAATATCAATATCTGGGCATCAATGGTGCAAATGATTTAGCAGGCTCTTTATCGGTAGGTTTTAGTGGCACAAACAATGTTGAGCCTGAACAGGTAATTAGGAAATCATTTTCTGATCTTGGCTTTGAAGGCTTATTTGATACTGATGTGAACTTAACTGAGTTGCAAGATTATGGTTATAATGTAAGCTATGATGTAGATTACGAGTCTGAATTTATTGATATAAGTAAAGCAGCTAGAAAAAAAGATGCTGATATTACCATGGTGTTTAGAGATAATGCAAAAGGATATCGTCCAAACACCGGAAAATCGTCTTACGGGTTTGACTTAAAAGCATATTACTCTGACATAGTTGAAATAGATGATGATGATAGAGTGGGATTTTTTAATATTCCTAATGATAATATTAGAGTCCGAGTTCAGGAAAGTACAGACACAAATGCTACCACTACTGCTCCTGTCGTTACCAAGGCTTCACCTTCAGGCATGCTCACTCCCGTCTCAATTCCCGAAGTAAGCCGGGCCGAAAATGTGCTAACTTATGAAAAGTATGAATTTTTTGCTATTGATAATACTTTTGAGACAATAGATGTAAATAGAGATAATTTTCCTAGCTTATTTGATTCTTTTACCGATACAAACAAGTCACTTCCACCACAAGTTTATGCATTATCAGACTTAACTGGCATCGGGCCATTACAATGTAAAACACTATATGATAAATATAATACAAAATTATACAAAAAAATCATTCAAGAAATTGGCTCTAATGACCAAGTATGGGAATATGGAGCAGAATTTGATGATTTACAGGTTTCTGATTATGATTATGGCATATCTGAAGGCGATAAATTTACACTGTATGAAGATTATAGAGTTGATAACTATGATGCTGAAGGTAGGATTGCTGGCCTCCCCCGCCCTCTTACAAACGATGATTCTATGTTAGGTATCTCAAGGAATGCTCACAACAATAAAAATAATCCAGAAAAGATTAGAGTTCATTACTTAAACCCGAATCAATTTGGTAATTCTTATATGTCACCTTCCCTATATGTACAACCATTACAGAATAAGGGCTGGTTGGGTGCAATTAACTTGATGTTCCCAGAATACTCACCTTGCAAACCTAGAGAAACAAATTTGATCGCGTTTGATTCAATCCAGCAGAAAATTGATGAAGTATATCCTAGAATACCAGAAGATAAGAGATTAAAGACGGACCCTGATTGTGCTTTAGAAGTTCCATTCAACAGGATACTCTCAAGGCCCTCTAGAGCCGGCCTAGAGGCTGTTGTGACAGCTATGATTAGAATATTCGCTAGTACTCATTATATTAAGAGTCTGGCAACATTTGGTACCTTCTCACCCAAATTTAAAGAAAATTACAGTAACATATTTTCTTCTTACATTATTGAACTTATGGAAGAGTCATGTAAAGACTCTGGTGGGAACTTCTTAAGCCCATTTAAAGATGATGAGTTCTGGTATGCTTTTCTGGAACAAGCAGTTCAAGTCTACAGCAGAAGATTAGATGATGATTTAGATGAATCAATAACCCCGGACAATGTACCGTCATATGTACAGGAAGCAATTGCCAAGATTAATGATATGCAAGAGAATTATGACTATCCATCTCCTAAAGAGTTTAGAAAAGCCCCTTCAGAAGAAAAGTCTAATTTTCAAACATTAAAAGGCTTTAGAGAGGAGAAAAACTTAGAGGCTGTACAGCGATTAGAAGAATCAGCTAAAATAATATTAAACGAACTTATCATTGAGCAGCTTGATTTTGTTGGCAATCTTTTTGCCACTAATTTGAAAGATGCTGGATTTGTACCAAAGGTTGTCAATAATGATTATTATATACTTCAGAATTTTACGGCCGGCTCCTCTTTGGATCTGCAAAGTGCTGTTAGCTTTGTTGAAACTGTTGATAATTCGGAACTAGAAGAAATTGCAGAAACCGAAGGTAGTGGTTACACAACCGGAGATCAATTCAGCTTACCAGATGGTACTCCTTACATCGGAGACTATCATGCTCACAAGGATATTGACGGTAATATAGTCTTTATGGTTGGTCAGTATCATGTTTCGTCCGCCCATGATCTGTTGACACCTTATGCTAAAAACCTTAAAGTTTCTTACAAAGATACGAACGGAAATATTCAAGACATTGGTGATGTAGATGATATCGGTATTTCATCCTCCACAGCAAACAAGATTTTTTATGTTAATAAGTTTGTATCGATTAATGGTGAAAGAAAGAGTGTATCTACTGCCGAATCTATTATTAGATCCCAAGGGCCCGGCAATATATCATCCTATTATCCGGGTACCATGAGGGTTGCAACTAACCCTGTAACTAAACAAAGAATTGGTATTAGAGGAAATCTTGGTGTGCAACATGGATTAGAATTTGGTATCATTAACAGTAATACTAAAGTTAAAATAACAGATGTATTGATAGATGCCTTAGATCTACCGGCTTCAGAATTTAGTGGTGCTCATGCCAATAGTAAGCTTTTATTATGTCTTATGGATAATTTGAGAGATGATCCCAAATTTAGAATGACTGTTGATTATATCTTTTCAATGAAGAAAGCTCTTTCTTTAACTGCAATATATAATGATTTATCATTTTTTCCTTCAATCGGTGAATTTACTGTTGGACCCGGAGATTTTCAAGACGAAATTAGTAGCGGTGATTTGTTGCCCGGTGGCACCGGTTCTAATACTTCAAAGCCGGGAGTAAGAGTAGTAAAAGACGGTGATGTAATCCGAACAGAGTTTAGCCCGGGCTGGGCCCATGAATCAGATAGAAATAAGTTGTTTGCAAGTCCATTCTTTAAAAAGTGGGACGAGTGGGATCAGATTATTCTTAGAAAATCTGTTAAGAGAGTAAAGAAAATTTTTAGACCCTATTACAGAAAGAGAAAGTTCGAAGTTGAGAATTCAAATGATGCTGGGCCCGGTCAACAGTTCTTGAATATCGCAAAAGCTAGATTCACACCTCTCCCGGGAGGTAATACAATACCATGGTTTAAGAGAAAGAAACTTAAGCCAAATCCATTTAATGGTAAAGGACAACTCTGCAAAAAACCCAATTAAGCATATTTAGTAGAGTAGGATAAGTTTATGTCTTCGTTAGCAATAAAATTACCATTAATAAGAGACGATGGTGATGGTTACAAAACAATCAAATCATTTCGTAATCTGATAAAGCAAAATTTTAAAATGTTGTTATTAACAGATCACGGCGAAAGAGTTATGGAACCAAACTATGGTGTTGGGCTAAAAAAGTATCTTTTTGAATCATTTGATCAGTCAACTTTTTCTAAAATTGAAACAGATATATTAGAACAAGTAGCCATTTACATGCCTGTTGTGTCCATTCAAGAGATTTCATTTCAACAAATTGAAAATTCAAACAACTCTATGATAATCAAAATAGCTTATACAATACCTGATATTGGTGCGAGAGATTTACTTGAATTTACTATTTAAATTGAGGATTTAGAATGCCAAAAAAACAAAAAGACCTTTTACCAATTGATTATACTCATAGAGAGTTTGGGACAATACGAGAAGACTTGGTAGAAATAGCTGAAAGATTTTACCCTGATACTTTTCAAGATTTTAGTGAGGGTTCTTTTGGGGCACTAATGGTTGATGCTGTTGCTTATGTCGGAGATCAACTCTCTTTTTACATGGACTACAACATCAACGAATCGTTCATGGATACAGCTTTTCAGTATTCCAATATAGTTCGCCATGGCCGTGCTCTTGGATATAAATTTGAAGGCCGCCCTTCAACTTATGGAACCGTAGCTCTTTATATTTTAGTACCAGCCTCTTCAATCGGTATTGGGCCAGATAGAGATTATTTGCCACTTTTAAAAAGAGGAAGCACATTTGGTACAACTACAGGTCTTAGTTTTATTCTGACAGAAAATGTAGACTTTGCAAACTCAAAAAACTTGTTTGTTGTTGCTAGAAACGATGAGACAACTGGTGCTCCTACATTTTATGCTGTTAAAGCATTTGGAAATGTTGTATCAGGAAAGTTCTCGCAAGAAAGAATTACTGTAGGCTCTTTTGAACAGTTTAGAAGAGTTACTCTTGAGGCTGACAATGTTTCAGAAATAATATCAGTATTTGATTCTGAAGGTAACGAATACTTTGAAGTTGACTATTTGGCACAAGATATGATTTTTAAAGAGATTGAAAACCCAAACTTTAAAAATGATAATGTTCCTTCCTTGATTAAGCCATTCCTAGTGTCTAGAAAATTTATAACTCAGTTTAATAGAAATCAGGTAACATTACAATTTGGAAGCGGAAAATTTAATGAATCAAATATAGTTGAAAACCCACAAAATGTTGCAGTTGATGTGTATGGAAAATCATATGTAACTCAAACAACATTTGATCCTAGTAGATTATCTGAAAACGAAAGCTTCGGTATAGTTCCAACGAATACAGAGTTAATAATTACTTATCGCTCTAACAATCCATTAAATTCAAATGTTGCAGCCGGCAATTTAAATACAATAGCTAGTTCTAATTTGTTATTTAATGATGAACAATCTCTCTCCGGCACCAAACTTAATCAAGTTGTCAATTCTTTGGAGGTTGAGAATGAAGAACCAATTACTGGTGATATATCCTTACCAACATCTGATGAGATTAAACAAAGAATATATGACACATTTCCAACTCAAAACCGGGCAGTGACTCAAACAGATTATGAAAACATGTGTTATAGAATGCCTGTTAAGTTTGGTTCCATAAAAAGAGTGTCTGTGCAAAAAGATCCTGATTCGCAAAAAAGAAACCTGAACCTTTATGTAATTTCAGAAGACACCACGGGTAAATTAGTTTTAAGCAATTCGGTTATAAAAAACAACTTAAAAACTTGGATTAATCAATATAGAATGATAAATGATACAGTCGATATATTAGATCCATTTATATTGAATTTTGGAATGGAGTTTTCTGTAAGGGCACAAGAATCTGCTGAGAAATTTACTGTTTTAGATAACTGTATACAAGCACTTAAGACAAACTTTGAAAGAACATATTTTATTGGAGAACCCTTGTACATCAGTGATATTTACAATGTTTTAAAAGAAGTCCCGGGAGTTCTAGATGTTTTGAATGCTAGAATAAACATGAAATCTGGCGGCGAATACTCATCTTCATCTATAGATGTTAATTCTAATCTGTCTGGAGACGGCTCTCAATTGATTGTGCCAAACAATGCAATACTAGAGTTAAAGTTTCCCGAAGTTGATATTGTAGGAAAAATTAGATAATGCCAATTAAAAGATATGTAGCTGATGCTGACAACACAATTGTAAATGCATTTCAAAAAGATCTGCAGACCAGAGCCACCGGTGCCAATGCTGGTGTAGCTGACATCGTTGAGATTTACTCAATCTATGATAGAGTCACCAGTGGCTCACAAGAACTATCCAGAGTCTTAATGCAATTTCCAATTTCAACAATAAACACTGATAGAACATCTGGTGTCTTACCAAATTCAGGATCAGTAAGTTTTTATTTAAGAGTGTTTAATGCTGAAACCTCAAAAACTGTTCCTAGAAATATGAGAGTTATGGTACATGCTGTTTCGCAGTCATGGCAAGAAGGTGTTGGATTAGATTTAGAAGGTTACGAAGATTTAACAAATGGTAACGAAGGTTCTAACTGGATGTCAGCATCGAACACTACCTTTTGGACAGACATTAATGGTACCTTACTTGCCGGTGGTTCGTACCATACTAAATCAAATGCTGATAATAATAAAGAAGTGTTTATTTTTGGCCAAACACTTGCTACCGGGCTTGAA
>MDTA01146082.1_pt1 | contig 13572 bp, 12 predicted proteins | sample 811151 | NCBI WGS metagenome assembly MDTA01 (sample SAMN05326648, study PRJNA326480) | marine metagenome | isolation source: seawater | place: Indian Ocean: South | collected 2010 | reverse complement strand
CCCTTTTTGAATCCTTTACCACCAATATTATTGGGCATATTTAAAACTACATATATAATTATGTCATAATTATTTAAGTAAATTTGATAATGATAATATTATATAGAATATTATAGACTATAATAAAGAATCTAATTATGATAATTAATTTTGGAAAATACAGAAACAGAAACTTTTCTTATATTTATCAAAGAGACAGACAGTATTTAGAATGGTTGAACACCCAACCTTGGTTTAAAATAAAGTTTGAGGATATGCACAAGAATCTTTGTAAGTTTTTAAGTGAAAATGAAGAAAATATTGTTATTAATAAAGATACTTTTATCATTTATACCGATGGTGCGTGTAAAAATAATGGTTACAGAGATAGAGAAGTGAATGCAGGGATAGGTGTTCATTTCTCTAGAACAAATGAAATATCATTAGAAGATATCTCACAAAAATTAGATATTGAAAATCCTACAAATAATAAAGCTGAGCTCTTAGCAATAGATAAGTCATTAGAATTATGTATCAAGCACAAAATTGATGGTAAGATAATTATTTATACTGATTCACAATATAGTATTGATGCAATTACAAAATGGTATGATCAATGGGAAAAATCTGGTAAGCTACATTCTGGAGGGAAAAAGAATATAGAATATTTAACAGTCATAAAAGACAAACTGAAACTCTTAGATGTATCATTTATTCATGTTCGGGGACATACAAAAAAAGATGATGTTCATTCTTTAGGAAATTGTAGAGCCGATGATTTAGCAACAAGTTGTTTGTAGTATCATAACTTCTAATAATTATCAACAAACTCTTTCCATTCTTTAGGATATTTCTTTTTTAAACGTTTTAATATTTTACTTCTTTTATCATTACATTTTATAAGATATTTCTTTATAGTTTTATTATATCCCTTCATTTTTCTTTTATCCCCTAAGCCTAGACTAAGTGGATTCAAGGCCTTTTTAATACATTTATAATATTCTTTTTTTTGTTCTTTTTTAAAGGTTTTTGTATTCGTTTGTTTTGATCTCTTTTTCTGATTTGTTTTATCAGTTGCTGTATATTTTCGTAACATTCTAATTAATTCTTTATCTGTAAATGAAGGACCGTGTTCTTGTTCTATAATACCAACTCGTTTTTTGTATTTTTGTAATTCCACTGAACTAAGATTTTTTAAATCTTGATAAGATAGTTTCTGAAGTTGTTTTAAAGTTGAATCAGAAATATATTTATTTTTGTGATACATTTTCTTAGCACCTCCCATAGTTTTCCTGGTCTTATTATTCTTTTTCATTTTTAATATTTTATCTGGATTATTAAGTAGTTTATTGTATTCTTTAATGAGTTCTGGATCAGTATGTTTTTGTTGCCATTTCTTATATCCATATTTTTTTAGGAGATAAGAATCAATCTTCTTTTGTTTAGCCGTTAATTTTTCTACCTTGTTAACTTTTTGTTTAGTCTTTTTAGATACTTTTTTATCTAATTTTGAATCATCTTTCATCATCTTTTCATAATCATATCTGAAAAACTTAAAAAGCTTACTCTGTATACCCCCTGTAATATGAGTAATAGCTTTCTTTTTTAAATCTTTGAAATATAATCTTAATTCTACTTTTGATCCATATTTCCAAGGCCATGCCCATTTATTCACAAAGCACGATATTTTAGTATCATCAACTTTAATCTCTACATCAAATTGTTTATTTCCCTTATATGTTGTTGTAAAAGTTAGATTATTCATCTTGTTAAACTCTATATCTGGATATTTCTTATTCATCTTTTCTCTATCTTTTTCATCATAAAAAAATATTTTACCTCTACCCTTTATAATTTTAGTTTTCATTATATAATATACAATATTTATTAATACTATATTCAATAATCTAAGCAATCATTGGTGCTTTAATCGTTTCATGAGATTCATACTCTTCTAAAGTGAAATGTTCTACTCTAACATCATCAATATCTTTCAAATCATCAGAAATTATCATTCGGGGTTTCATTTTAGGAGTTCTTGTGAGTTGTGTATGAACTGCTTCAATATGTTCTTCATAAATATGAGCATCTCCAATAATGTGAATAAGTTTTCCTGGTTTATATCCTGTTAAATGAGCAAAGATATAGGTTAAGAATGAATATGAAGCAATATTATAGGGCACTCCTAAAAACATATCCCCCGAACGTTGATAAAGCTGGCAACTAAGAGTTCCTTTTTCTACATCAACGTGATACTGAGAAAGAACATGACAAGGTGGGAGTGCCATTTTTTCTAAATCAGGTGGATTCCAGGCTGATAGTATTATCCTTCTTGATGTAGGATTTGTCTTTATCTCATTTAGAATATACTTTATTTGATCCATACCTCCTACATCGGGACCGTCATAATTCTCTTTAGTTCCCCTATAATTTGCGCCAAAGTGTCTCCATTGAAATCCATAAATAGGTCCTAGATCACCCTCAGGATAATCCAATCCTCTACTATCTAAGAACTCTCGTGTTGAATTACCATCCCATATACGAACATTCTGTTCTCTTAAGAGTTCATTATCTGTTTCTCCATTCAAGAACCATATGAGTTCTTTAAGAATAGTTTTGTAACCCATCTTTTTTGTTGTGAGTAGTGGAAATCTTTCTAAATCATATTCCATTCTCATCCCAAACTTTGTGAATGTTTTTCCATTCCTTCCTTGGACGATTGAACCCTCTTCAAATACTTCTTTGAGAGATCTTAGATACTGAAACTCATCAATTCTTTCTGTAGGAGAGTAAACTTCATAAGATACAGGACATTCATATTCAACGTAATCTTCTTTTTGAGGATCAAAGATTTTAACATTTTCTCTACATTCTTCATTTTTCAAAAGTGTAAAATGAGTATCATCAAATCTAAAGTATTTATAGTCATGATAACTTGAGGCTTTCTTATGAATCTTAGTAAGATAAATTCTATCAATATTTTTATGAAAGTTTCTAAAACACTCATTATAAAGAGTTTCTCCTCCGATTACAAAGATCTCATCAATAATTTTTTCATTACAACATTTAAGAGCATTTTGAAAACTTGAACATACGATTGCTCCAATACACTCAAACTCACTATTTTCACTAAGAACAATATTTATCCTGTCTTTTAGAGGTCTATAACCTCTAGGAATAGACTCCCAAGTTTTTCTTCCCATAATTACAACATTTTTCCCAGAACCAGTTGTGATTTTTTTGAATCTTTTCATATCCTCACTACATTTTATGAATAAATCATTATTGCACCCGATAATCCCCTCTTCATTCACACAGGCAATAATATTGAAAGATGGAAGAAGTGATGTCATTTTCTTATATTTATATTTATATTTAGTATACTAATTTTTAAGTCTTATCAAATTTTTTCATTTCAATCATTATCATTTTACTCATTTTACCATAAAGAGTATCATCATGATGTAACCAATACTCATAATCTATATCATCTATTATAGAATTATCAGATTTTAAAAGTAATAACTCGTGTAATAGTTCTATTATCTGATATGATATACCAGTTCTTTCATAAAACTCTAATCTGTGATCGGGTTTTATAATATATTTCTTTCCATCTAATATTTGAGAAAACTTTCCAATCCTTGTATCTTTTGTAATAAAATAGTAACCGATTATATTATTCCATCTTTCATTATAATATTCTAATATTTCTTCTCTTTCTAACTCTTTTTTCTTATTTATAATATCTTTCCTAATTTCTGGAATAGGTATAAATCTTGATAATATCATATTTATAGTTTCATCATTATTAAGAGATATTTCTTTACAAGAATAGTTCATAAATATTTATTAAAGAATAGATATATCATATAATTTATAAACATATGAGATATATTGATATGATTGAAATTGTTAAGAGAGAAAAATGAAACGTATAACTGAGTTTAAGAAGATTTATAAGATTTACTATCCTTATTAGTAATTTTCTATATTAATAATAAATGAAGTTTTTGACACCTTTTACACTATTTTTAATCTTCATTATACTGGGGTTACTTTATGATAATGAATATAATGATAATAATACAATCTTAGAACAGAATATTGTTAGAAGAGTTGGATTTGATCCAAATATAGTTATTATTAATGAAGATAAGAAAGATATAGAATATCCCTATCGCCCTAGAATTGGGAGAAAGATGCCAATGAATATAGCTACTAGAGGAGCTCCAAGAGATTATGAAACTGTAGGATATTTAAAGAATGAAGAAGATAATTCTATGCAAAAATTATTTGGTAGAGAAACTTATCCCGGTTCAAATAATTGGAATTATTTCGCTATGAGTGATGATTATCATCAGATCGCAATTCCTCTAAATATAGGTGATAAAGATTGCACGAAAGAGAATGGTTGTAAAGAAATATATGATAATGAAATTATAACTATTGATGGAAAAGAAAATAAAGCGACTATTTATGAAATAGACCCTTATAGATATTCACCCTATAATATTTAATCACATTTATCTTTATCATCAGAATCATTATCATCAGAACCATTATCATCAGAATCATTATCATCTGAATCACTATCACAGAAAGGTTCTATAAATAGTTCTTTCTTATAAAAGACTTCATTCGCACAATCATACAAGATGTCATATATCTTATTACTAAACAATTCACTGTAATAATTACACAATCCCATAATATAACGACTATGATAATATTCTAATTTTTCATCAAACTTATCCATCATGTCTTCAAAGATCTCATCTTTTTCTTCAATATTTTCATAGAATACTTCTAAAGTATCATATATTTCATAAAGATCTCTTATAACATTCTTTCTACAATTACTGTAATTCTCAATAAGATAAAAACATTCACTAAAAGTAAAATAAATCATATATTCCATTTCTTTTAATGAATAAACTTGATCAAAGTTTTCATCTGTATTTTGAAAGATTCTGTTATATGTAATAACATAATTATTCTCATTTAAATTATTGTTTTCTTTAATAAACTTAAGGTTCTGGAGAGCGATTTCACTATTCATAATTCTATTATTTATATTATAGTTTATATTTTTTAAATAGTTATTATGTTTGAACTTCCACAATCTTACCTAAAGAACATTCAAATAAGAACATAAAAATGAACAATTTATAAAGTTCTTTTACATCTTCTTTTGAATCTAAATAAGTATGAATACCTTTTATTTCTTTTAAGAATATATTGTAGGGTAAGAACTCTCCAACATACCATTCTGACATTTCCAAATAAGCCAGTGAATATTGAGATATCAAATCTTTATATCTATCATTATATATCTTGTATTCTCTCTCTAATGGATCTAAAGTATCATAATAATATTCCTTTGCTCTAGGATCACTTTGTGAAAGTTTTTTTACGAGTTTATTGTAATCTTTATTAATATCATCCAATTTATCATTACAATTGTTTAAACTCTGTTCAAGTTTATTAAGATTCATATGTTTTATATTAATATTTATTTTGTTTTAATTATTTATATGAGTTTAGAATTAGATCTCACAAATAATACTAATTTATCGGTAGATATTGAAGATGTAGAGGATGTAGGAAATATAGTGGAACCACACCCAGTGCCACAGCCTCACCCAGTGCCACAGCCTCACCCAGTGCCACAGCCTGAACCTGAGCCTGAGCCTAATAATTCATTAATTCAAGAAAATATATCTGAAACACCTCAAGCAGACAATGGTAATAGATATTTACTGTGTATAATTTCTTGTGAAAAGAATAGAGAAAGAAAAAAGATTTTAAAAGAAAAATGGATAAATGATCTAGTAGCAAAAAATGATAAAATAGATATACTATTTGTTTATGGAAATAAACATTTAGAAGAAGATTATGCTGAGATAGAAGATGAATTACACGTAAAATGTGATGATAGTTATGAAAGATTAATAGACAAAATGGACCAACTATGGGATTATATTCATAAATGTAGAAATGATTATTTTAAGATTATCAAATGTGATGATGATAATTTTATTAATACCGATAAGTTCAATATGATGCTTGATGATATCAAAGATTTACCAATTTTTGGGAAATCTTGTGTAGAAGAAAACTTTAAGAATATTAATAGTCAATCTTTAGAAAGAGATGTTTGGAGGGGAGGATTCAAAATAGGTTGGTTGTATGTTGTAACCCTTGAAGTTATTGAATATTTTATCGAAAATAGAAAATTAAAAGATTACAGAGGGCTACACGAAGATAAAAGATTTTATGATATGATAAGAGAAAAATATCCGTTTTGTGAAAATAAAGAACTAGAAGAAAAATATTATTTTTATGGATATCCTATAATTAAAAGTAGACGCGGGAGATGTATAAAAAAAACTATGAACAAAATCCATTCTGAAATATCAAAGAGTATTCTTATAAGTAATTTGAATACATTACAATTAAAAAATTATAGATTTTCATAAAAAAATATTTAATAATAATATAAATGGTTGAAACTCTGAGAAAAAGGAAAAAGAAAGTAAGTAGGACAAACCGAAGAGGTGGAGGTGTTAACCTCTTCAAAGCAAGAGCTTCTTCAGATTATTTTCTCGTAAATAATCATAAGATTCCTGATGAAATAGCTGTGAACCGTTATATTTTAAATAATCTTTTTGGATTAAATGGTAAAATATTACAATTACCCTATCCTGGAGAAATATTTTATGCAAATACTGACAGAGATTTACAAAGTGCTTATGTATGTGTTCAATCGTGTATATCTGGATTAAAAAGTTCAAATGAGTTTAATGTTCTTCAGCAATTTATTTCGAAAGGAGCTGCTAAAGAACATATTGGTGAAATATCTGTAGATAAACTTCTGAAAGAATGTAATTTAGACTTATATAATAAACATTTATCACTTTCATATATAAATTATGTAATAAGAGCAGGGATGAGTCCAAACTCAGCCGTATTCAAAGCATATAAAGATATAATTGATATGAATAAGAATAAAAAAATAGACCTGAACTCAAGTATAAGATTTACAAAAGTATATGATACTATAAAAAAAATAATAGATAAACTTGATTTAGATGATATTTCAAAATTAAATAATGCGTATACTTCTAATTATGTAGTTTATGGTATACCATTGATTAAATACACTCCAGAAATGTTAAAGAATAAATTATGTGAACCTCGTGATGTAATTAAAAGTCAGAGAGTTATACCATTTTTATTAAAAGATATACGTAATCATATTAGAATTGAAGGTATACAGCAAAAATTAAAAGATAACTTAAAAAAATCTATCAACTTTGATCAAGAAGATTCATATAATAATAGATTTGGTGTATTAGATTTAGAAGATAATAACATGATTCCATATTCGAAAACTTATAAAGATGCAGGCGTTCTTTTGAAAGAAGCAGCTGACATAGTTCATAAGACAGCAACAGGTGATACTTCTCCTGAAGATACAACTGTAAAAGAAACGCTGGATGATGAAGATGAAGAGAGAGAGAAAGCTGAAACAAAAACTGACGAAGAAGGAGATGAAACAAAAACTGACGAAGAAGGAGATGAAACAAATACTGGCGAAGAAGGAGATGAACCAGCGGAGGGTGAAACTGGAGATGTAGAATCAAAAGCTAGAATGAAAGATGTAATTAAACAGATAAAAGAAAATTATGAGAGTTTTGAGGAAAACAATACTAGTAGTGATAAAAAACTTTCTAGATCATCTAAGAAAGCCAATGAAATTATAAAGATGATATTTCCAACTGATGATGAAGTTCAAAGGCTTATAAATGAAAATAAAATAGAATTATACAATGATTTTATTATAGTAAGTGTAGAAACAAGAATTAAGGCTGTAAAAGAGGGTGGAAAAAATGCTGTTGGCAATTTATATAAATTAAAGGGAGATAAAATCATAAAAGAAAAATCCACATCAAGACTAGGATATATACGAGAAGCTTTAGAATATACAGGTAGGGGTCAAATATCTAAAAAGATAGTTATAATTATAAATCCTACAAAAAAGGGACGTTACATACGTGTGAGTTATGTACATAATCAAGAAGAGTTTTTGTTGTCTGTTTTTTCTGAAAAAAATGAACAAAGAATATCTATAGAAGATAGTAGAGATACTGAAGAAGATGAAGAAGCTTCATATGAAGAAAGTACTGGCGGAGGAATGTATACTAGAAGAATAAGAAAAAAAACTTTAAGAAAAAGATATAGTGGTGGTGGTATTAGAAAAAAACTTTCTAAAGGAGCAGTTAATTTATTTAAGGATGTAAGAACACTTGCTAAGAAAACCAAAAAAAAATTATATGATAATCTTTTTACAGGACAATTCACTTCTGGAACTTTATCTTGGCTTAGAAAATGGACTTCTACGCGTATGGTAGATATAGAAATGCGTAGAAAAAATTGGAACTTTAGAGTAGGAGATACATTTTTATGGTTAGGAAATGAATATTTGTATAAAAAATGGCAAACTACAACGAGAGAGTTAAAAAGTTTGGGTTTGATAAATGAAACCTATCTAAATACGGGAACAAGAGAAACCACATTCTTAGATTCCAATACTTTTAACAGATTACCAATCAAAGGTTCTTATTGCACAATTATTGGTTATGGTACAGATATTTTGTACGCATCAAATGAATCTGGATTAAGTGATGAAGAAAGAGCTTCTAAAAATGAGATAATAAATAAGTTAACTGAATATAAAAATGTATACAAACATGGTAATCTTTTAAATGGGACTACACCTAAACTATTATTATATGATAGAATTACGAGTAGAATTATTCGCGAGGATATAGCTACGAAAATGAAAAATCCTGATTCAGAAGTTTCTCAAAGCAATTATTATGAATGGGCACATTATGAGAAAGATGAAGATTTATATAACGAAAAGGGAAAAAACGTGGACGATTTTCAAAAGAGAGAAAAAACACCTAACAAATCTTGCTATTATATAATAGAAAGTAAACCAAGATCACATTTACCTTCAAAGATATGTAAAGTCTATGCCGATGAGTTACAACTTTGGGGTCAAAACTATTCTAGATTTAGTTCATTGCTCAGAAGATTAGGGAGAAAAATAAAAGGGTCATTAAATCTTAGAAATAGTTTGACAACACAAGAAGATATTAATGTAAGATTTAAAGAAGCTTTAAAAAATTGGGACTCTGAGCTTAATATATTAGATAGGGATAAATATTCCAAAACTATGGAAGAAGACGCAGAACAAGCTGGTGGCGGTCCTGATATACTAGATATTGTAGATACAGGAGAAGCACTTTTAGACCAAGCTCAAGATACTTTACAAGGTAATGTTCGTAAATCTATAGATTCTAGTGGTTCGGGAAAATATGGACCTCAAAAAGAAGCCAAGATTTTAGATCATTTTCCGTTTATTAGATCTCTTCCAGCAACACTATATGCGTATATAACAGATTATATTATTAATCATTGTAAAGATAAGGACGATGATCCGGTAAAAATGTTAGAAACATTTAAGAATCAATTATCCAAATCTAATGTTGTTGATGAAAATATATTTTACAGATATGGTAGTCATATAGAAAATTTTGAGATATATTATCATTATTATTTCTCAAAGAAAGATATTAGGAATATTTTAAAACTTATGGGACAATCTAATGATACTAGAAAATATAGATTAATACCTAGAATGTTTAAAGATATAAACGGTTTACAAACAGAAGAAAGAAACAATTTTGATGTATTTTATAACTCAGTTATTAATAATTCTGATAAATATAGAATAGAAGAAAAGAAGAAAATAAGAGATATAAGATCTACAGGTATAAATAATGAACGTATTTATAATTTTTTCCCCAACATTTATTCTCATTATTCTTTATCAGGTGAGGAAACCCCAAAAAAAGGAGGACAAATAACTAAATATTTAGAAGATATAATACAAAATAATATGTCTATAACAGATATTAGAGATATAAATAAATATGGTATAGATATGTTAAGATGGATAAATAAAAATAATGCTTATGCAAATAATTTTGTAGAAACAGATAGAGCTACATATATTTCAATTCCATCATTATTAAATATAACTCCGAATAAAGAGAAAGAGAAAGGACAAATAGAATTATATTCATTAGGATATTATGTGTTTATACAATCATCTAATTATTCGGCTGAGAGTAAAGGATCGGGTAATCAATCTTTGTTTTGGCATGATAGACATATATCCATTGAAAATTATAAAAAAAGTATTGAGAGCTTTCCGGAAGATATTCACATAAATCAAAGAGATATTTCTGAAGAAGAAGAGAAACTAAATATTATACAGGAATATTTACACGCACCTATAATATTTATAGTAAATAGAGGTAGAGTATATATACCTCCTATTTTTTATTGTATTTCAGAAGTATCTTTATCATTTATGAAAAGCGAAGTTAAAAAGATAAATCTGGAGTGGAGTATGGTTGAGTTTAAAGCAGATAAAGATAATAGTGATACAAATGATTCCATTGATCCTATAGATATAAGAGAATATTGCATAAACTTCATTGATGGTTTGAAGAGTAAAAATATATTATATGTTAAAAATGTAAACTTGCCAAATACCTCTGAGAGTTTAGATGCTAATAGTAAAAGGTTTGCAAAGTTTGACAATATACATTTCAATCAATATAATAGTAGGAAAAGAGTCCTTCCAGTAACTACAACCGCTTTAGATCAAGCCAGGATGATCCCGTGGATGAATTCTCTTAATAAACTTTCAAATGATGAAGGATATATTGGTGAAATAGATAAAAAGTTAGAAATAAAACCATCGGGTAATAAGCCTTTAAATAGAATATTTGGTGGTCTTCAAACCATTGAATCATCGGGAATGGAGTTTTATGATTATGAACATATAAAGAATGCTATAAAATATATGCAAGATATTGATTCTCAGACAGGAACATCGACTGCAAGTAGTTGGTGGCAAAAATCTAAAGAAGTTGTTGGGAAAAAGATCTCAATGGAAGCCATAAAAAGGTTAGGAAGTTTTACAGGGGGGTCTTTATTTTTTCAAGATAAAGATATTAGTAAGAATAATATAGATAAATCTGTAGATAATGTAAACTTTTTTAAATATTTATTTTTCAAATATTCTCTCGATATGAATATTTTTAAAGAATGGGGAAAACCCACATTTATTAGATGGAAAAAGACTCAGGAACAGGGAAGTACTTTAGTTTTGGAACCTAATATGATAATGAGACTTAATAATCAAAAATGTATTCGTATGTATAACTATGTACAGGATATGAGAAACACTGTAATTTATTCTTTCCTTAAAAAAATAAAAGTTGAGATGGAAAAGAATAAAAGTATGAAATTTGAAGGAATATTAGATAGTACTATTAGAGAAGGCTTCGGCTTTGCTAAAAGTTTAGCAAAGTCTAAAATCAGACAGAAAGTTCAGGGAGAACAGCATCTCACAGTAGATCAAAATGTAAATTATGAAGGTCAACCACCTTCTTTTATTAGTGATGATAATGAAGTTTTCGGTGGCACACGAAAAACAAGAAAGAAAAATAAATATCGTAAAATGAAAAGAACAGGTAAAAAATTAAGAAGAACAGGTAAAAAATTAAGAAGAACTAATCAGAAAATGAAAAGAACAGATAAAAAAAATAAGAAAAAGACAGGTAAAAAGAGAGTTTATAATCCATAATTCATAGTATTTTGATCATTTTTATTAACTTTACCCTCTATATCAGAAAAATGTTTTCCTTGAACAAAAACAGGAGGATAATAATAACTTTTAAAATACTGATTATCTGCTAAATGTACATCATAATTTTTTATCTTTTCAGGTTGGATTGTTGAATCTAAAAGCATTGTAGCTTCATCTATTTCTTTGATGAATAATGCGTGTGTTGTTATAATTTTAAACTTATCATAATCTATTTTATTTAATCCTCTTTTAGGTTTGATATTTAACTTAACCTTACCAGTTTTGCTTATCTGAGGTGGAACAATCCATCCTCCCATATAACAGGTTTGTTTAGGGACAACAGGTAGATTACCTGATAAATTAGCATCATCTTCTAGAATAAGATTATTTTTTGTTTGATTAGAATATATTGCTAAAAGAGCTTTTCTGTGTGCAGCAATACATCCTAATTTAGCTATAATACTCTTCTGTTTTGTATTGTATATTGTATTCAGTTTTTTTAACATAGCTTTATTGCACTGGGTTAAAGTTAAATATTCTGCTGGAACCCATTGTATATGACATATTTTAGATTTATACTTATCAAAATCTCTTTTCTTTTCAAAAAATCTTTCTTCATCTTTACAAATAATGTAGATATTGTATTTACTCATAATAATATTATCTTATATAAAAATTTGATAAATATCATTTCTATAAATAATATTTATATTTATAGGTAATATATACTAATAATGGAATATTTGTCTCAAAAAATAGAGGTTCCAAACAAAACTCATGATATCTTGAATGAGTTTTATGAAAAAGAGTACAAAAAGATACTCAATGAAATAATTGAAGAAATAAAAGAAGAAATCATATCTACCAATGAAGCTCATCATGAAAATACTCATTTAAAAGAGAAAAATAATAATCTTTAACCTCTTGAGTAATTTTTGTATCATCCTCTTTTGAATAAAGATCGAACTCATTAAACATTAAAACATCTTTTAAAATCTTTTTATCATTTTCATTCATAAATTGATGATAATCACCCCCAGTATGCCACGGATAAAATGAATGATAACGAATAATATTCAAATATTTTTGTGTTAATAGATGACTCTTATTTTGTCTTAAGACCTCATAAAGATATTCATCATGCCCATAAGATAAATATAAATTATCTAATCCACAAGCCTTTTTATATATTCCATTCTTTTCATATTCCCCGTAATCAGGATTATTTTTCATAGTATCATAGTAAACTATAGAATCTGGAAACTCACATCCTAAAACATATGTATCTCCCACAACAGATATGCTATCTTCACCAAAACTAAAGAGAACTTTCCCTAAATCGTGTATTAAACCAGTGATTTGTAATTCTTTGTCATCTGGATATTTCTTTCTTATTCTTTCAGCAGTTTGATACGCATGAATAGAATTAGGAACATCTACATCGGGATCAGAAGGATCTATAAAAGAATCTAATAAACTGAGTGCTTTATGAATAGTCATTTTTTTATTATTTAATACCGAATATTTCTTTCTCATCATTTTCACATATTCTAGAGTTTGAGTTTCATGCATCTTTTTATAAAAATAATATTGAGGTGTATCCTTTTCATATTTTCTTAATTCCTGACTCATAATACTAATTTTAGAAAATAATCTACTTAAAAAATGAACAATATATTCATTTATAGTAAATATAAAAATAATGGTCGCAATAGGTATTGATCTTGGAACAACATACAGTTGCGTTGGTTGGTGGAAAGATAATCGCTGTGAGATTATTGCAAATGATCAAGGTAATAGAACTACACCTTCATATGTAGCCTTCACTGATAGTGAAAGATTGATAGGTGATGGTG
>MDTA01215945.1_pt1 | contig 13573 bp, 9 predicted proteins | sample 811151 | NCBI WGS metagenome assembly MDTA01 (sample SAMN05326648, study PRJNA326480) | marine metagenome | isolation source: seawater | place: Indian Ocean: South | collected 2010 | reverse complement strand
CAAAAGGTTTAAATCCTGCAAAAGCAATTGGATCTATCAAAAAAATGCTTGCATCGAGCTAAAAGCTTAATTAATCATTAATAACAAAATGAATTCGATTGAGCATTTTATTAATGGCAAAACTATAAAAGGTTCCTCTAAAAGAACAGCTAAGGTATTCAATCCAGCTACTGGTGAGGTAAGTTCCAATGTAAATCTTGCTAGTAGTACAGATTTAAATAAAGCTGTTGATGCAGCAAAAAAAGCTTTTCCTAGTTGGTCAGAAAAAACTCCATTATTTAGAGCCAGAGTCCTTTTTAAATTTAAAGAGTTGATTGAAAAAAATTATGATGAACTTACAAAGATAATTGTTTCTGAACACGGCAAAGTCTATGAAGATGCTAAAGGTTCTTTAACAAGAGGCTTGGAAGTCGTAGAGTTTGCATGTGGTATACCACAATTACTTAAAGGAGAATTTACTGAGAACGTTGGTACAAATGTTGATAGTTGGTCAATGAGACAGCCGCTTGGTGTTTGTGCTGGTATTACTCCCTTTAATTTTCCAGCAATGGTACCGATGTGGATGTTTCCAATTGCAGTTGCTTGTGGAAATACATTTATTTTAAAACCTTCCGAGAAAGACCCATCTTGTTCAATGAAATTAGCGGAATTATTTTTAGAAGCCGGTCTTCCTCCTGGTGTTTTTAATGTTGTTAATGGAGACAAAGAAGCTGTAGATGCAATTATTAATAATAAAGATATTGCGGCAGTTAGTTTTGTTGGTTCTACACCTATAGCTAAATATATTTACGAAAACTGTGCAAAAAATGAAAAAAGAGTTCAAGCTTTAGGCGGTGCAAAAAATCATTGTGTTGTCATGCCAGATTGTGATTTAGACCAAGCAGTAAATGGTTTGATGGGAGCAGCGTATGGATCTGCTGGCGAGAGATGTATGGCTCAATCAGTTGCAGTAGCTGTTGGAAAAATTGCTGATCCATTGGTAAAAAGTTTATCAAAAAAAGTAGAGTCATTAAAGGTTGGTCCTGGATTAGATAAGAAATCTCAAATGGGACCATTGGTTACCAAAGAACATTTAGAAAAAGTTAAGGGGTATGTTGACATCGGAGTGAAAGAAGGAGCAAAATTAGTTGTTGATGGAAGAGATTTAAAACTCCAGGGTTATGAAAATGGTTTTTATATGGGTGGATGCTTGTTCGATAACGTTAAAAGAGACATGAGAATTTATAAAGAGGAAATATTTGGACCGGTACTTTCTGTTGTTAGAGCAAAAGATTACGCTGAAGCATTATCTTTAGTTAATGACCATGAATTTGGAAACGGAACAAGTATTTTTACAAGAGATGGGGATACAGGAAGATCATTCGCAAGTAATGTAAAAATTGGAATGGTTGGTATTAACATACCAATACCTGTTCCTATGGCTTTTCATAGTTTTGGCGGATGGAAAAGATCTTTATTTGGAGACCAAAGTATTCATGGACCCGAGGGAGTTAGATTTTATACTAAATTAAAAACAATTACATCAAGATGGCCATCAGGAATAAAATCTGATCCTGAATTTGTAATGCCAACAATGAAATAGAAATGAAAAAAAAAATATCTTTAATAGGTGCTGGTCAGATTGGTGGTACACTAGCGCATCTAATATCACTTAAAGAGTTGGCTGATGTAGTTTTATTCGACGTAGCAGCTGGTATAGCAAAAGGTAAAGCATTAGATATTGCACAGTCGTCTGGAGTAAGTGGATCTGATGTAAAATTATTAGGTACCAGCGATTATAAAGATATTAAAAACTCTGATGTGATAATAATTACTGCTGGAGTGCCAAGAAAACCAGGAATGAGTAGAGATGACCTTCTTGGAATTAATTTAAAAATTATTAAACAGGTTGCAGACGGTATAAAACAAAACTCTCCTAACTCTTTTGTAATATGCATCACCAACCCACTTGATGTTATTGTAATGGCTCTTCAAAAATATTCCGGGCTACCTACAAACAAGATTGTTGGTATGGCAGGGGTTTTAGACTCTTCGAGATTTAGATATTTTCTTTCCCAAGAGCTTGGAATTTCGATAAAAAAAATTAAATCAATAGTTTTAGGCGGACACGGAGATACTATGGTGCCGATGCCAAATCAGACTTTAATTGACGGAAAATCTTTAACTGATCTAATTAGTGAAAAAAAAATAAATCACGTAAAGTTGAATGCAATTGTAGAGAGAACAAGAAAAGGTGGTGCTGAAATTGTTAAGTTGTTAGAAAAAGGATCTGCCTATTATGCACCTGCAGCATCGGGAGTTGAAATGGCAGAAAGTTACTTAAAAAACCAAAAAAAACAATTACCATGCGCAGCACATCTTAATGGAGAATATGGTGTGAAAAACTTATATGCTGGAGTGCCAGTGATAATTGGGTCAAAAGGTGTAGAGAAAATTATTGAATTAGAGTTGAGCGAGCAAGAAAAAAAAGGTTTTAAACAATCAATTGATGCTGTTGAGGATTTATTTAATGCTGCTAAAAAAATAGATCCAGGTTTAAATTAAAATTACAAATTATTCTTTTACCAAGACAACTCTTCTTCCAAGACAAAAAATCTTTGGTAAAAGTTTAACTAAAATTTTATCAATATTATGCAAAATGTTTAGAAAAAAATAATTCATAGGTATACAGAATGTTTTAGATGTTACACCTCCAGAATTCAAAAAAATTAAACACTCCGTTAATTTTTCATATTCTATTGAAAAATAACTTCCTAATTTTTGGTTAAATTTATTCTTATCATCGAAAATCAAATTACTAATCGCTATATTTCCTGACCAAGCATCATTCTCATCACTCATGGGAGTTTTCTCATCCCAAACATTAACTGTGAAATTGAAACCTTCATGCTTCATAATTAAAGTTGCTAATTGAAAAAAAACTGAACAATAAGCCTCAAAAATAATTAGTTTACCTCCCTTTTTTAAAATTCTGTTCATTTCTTTAAAAAATTTTATTGGATATGGTGTGTGATGGATCATGTTTGATGCAATAACATAATTAAAACTTTCATCATCAAATTTTGTTTTTTGTGCATCAATGTTTTTATAATCAAGATGATCGTCGTCACTAATGTCACTCAGTTTAAAATTTTTATTTTTTATAAAATTTTTTGCAAATCCTGCGCCAGATCCAACCTCTACACCAATATCATCTTGATTTATGAAATCGTTCATCCATGAAAACCTTTCATGGAGTAAAAATTTAACATTTTTAGATTTAGATGAATTATAAATTTCTTTAGCAATTTTTGTGTTAGCTATGAACCTCATCCTATTAGAATGCTTTGGAAATTCAATTTTATTAAATAATTTAATCATTAGATATAAATAATATATAAATCAAAAATAATTAATGCTACAAGAAAAGAAATATTTAAAATGAATTTAATAATAAGTCGTATAATACATAATAACAAATTTAACTTTTTGCTTGTTTTATTAGTTGTTATTTACTCTTTCTTTATAAACTGGTTTAGCGGCAATAACGGCGTAATGGTTATAGACACCTTTGCTTTTTTTGATACTGGTTATAGTATTTTGCAAAATAAATTACCAATCAGAGATTTTTGGGTTTTTACGGGAATAGTTGTTGATTATTTTCAGGCATTTTTTTTCTTAATTTTTGGCGAGAACTGGTCTAGCTATATATTTCATTCATCATTTTTTAATATTTTAGGTTCTTTAGGTCTTTATTTCTTTTTGAAAAATCTAAATTTGAATAATTTTCTCTCTTTTTGTTATGCCATAAGTTTTGCAACATTATGTTATCCAGTCTCAGGAACTCCATTCGCTTATCTCCATTCTTATATTTTGTCTTTGCTATCAATATTTTTTCTTTGTATTGCTTTAAAAAAAAAGTATCCGATTTTATGGTTCTTAATACCTTTAATTTGTTATCTTGCTTTCTTTTCTATGCAGACTCCAAGTGCATATATAATTTTAATTATAGTTTTTTTTTCATTTCACTATTTTATAAAAAATAAAGATTTAAAATCATTTAATTATTTTGTTTCGGGGGGTATTTTTTGTTTACTTTTTTCAATTTTATATATTTTTTTAACAAAGACTCCGTTACAAAATATTGTGTATCAGTATTTTTTATTTCCTTTATCTATAGGTGAAGAAAGAGCATTAAGTGATCCAAACGCGTATGTAAGTTTAATGGACCAAATAAATTTCAAGAGAATAATTGGAGATTTCAAATTTATACATATTTTTTTCTTTCCATTGATATTACTAACAATCAAATCTTTATTTCATAATAATTATGATGATTATCAAAAAAAAATAAATTTAATAATAATTTTTTCAGTAGTAGTTTTTATTTTTAATCAATTAATGACTGCAAATCAGATTTATATTTTTAGTTTAATTCCCTTAATAGCTTCAATTTTACAAATAAACATCAATAAATTTAAACTTAACTATTTACCTATTTTGCTAATTTTTCTTATATTGCTTTTTGTTACTCAAAAATATCACGCTAGGTATAATATTGATAGAAAATTTTTAGATTTAGAGAACATAGATAAAACTAAAGCTTTAACAGCTCAAATTATAGACAACAAAATGAAAAACCTCAAATGGATAACACCGTATGACAACCCAACAAAAGAATTAGATTTAATTAATAAAGCAATAAAAATTATTCAAGAAGATACAAGAAAAAAAACAGTGTTAACTCATTATCAATTTATTTCTACAGTTATTAATGAAGACTTAAATATAATGAATAGATGGTATCTATGGGAAAATGATACTCATCCTACCGAGACGCATAAATATTTTCCTTTTTATAAAAAATTTATAAACGAAAATATTGAAAAAAATAAAATTCAGGTTATTTATTTATTAGGACAGGAAAAAGAAATACTTTTTAAATATATTAAAAATTACTTTACTGATAAATGTTTTAAAAGTAAAATTTTGATTGAGAATAGGTTTTCTTCTCACGAAATAATAGAGTGTAAAAATTAAAATGAATATTCACGAACATCAAGCCAAAGAGATTCTAAAAGAATTTGGGGCTCCAGTTACAAATGGCGTTACTATATTTGAAAAAGATGATTTAGAAAAGAAACTCAATTTACTCACCTCACAAAAGTTAGTAGTAAAAGCACAAATTCACGCAGGAGGCAGAGGTAAAGCAGGCGGGGTAAAACTTGTTGATCGTAAAAATATATTACATGAAACAAACAAAATGTTCGCTAAAACTTTAATAACGCACCAAACAGGCCCTGAGGGAAAGAGAGTTAAAAGAGTTTATATACAAGAGGCATATGATATTGAAAAAGAATTTTATTTGTCATGCTTGGTTGATAGAGAAAGTTCTAAAATAGCCTTTATTAGTAGTACAGAAGGTGGTGTGGATATTGAGTCTGTAGCCAAAAATAATCCAGAAAAAATTTTAACTACTAAAATAGAATTAAAAAAAACTTTAACAGACAATGATATACAAAATATTATTAAAATATTTCCTCTAGACGAAAGTCAAAAAAAAGATGCAAAGACCTTAGTAAACGCTTTATTTAACATTTTAATTTTAAAAGACGCCTCTCTCATTGAAATAAATCCACTTGTTATTACAAAACAAAAAAAATTGATCTGCTTAGATGCAAAAATGAATTTTGACGACAATGCTTTATACCGAAGGCCAGAAATTTTAAAACTTAGAGATCTTAATGAGGAGGAGCCAGCAGAAATAGAGGCGAGTAAATTTGGTTTAGCTTATATAAAATTAAATGGATCTATTGGTTGTATGGTGAATGGTGCTGGTCTCGCAATGTCAACTATGGATATAATTAAATTATATGGTGAGGAACCTGCAAATTTTCTTGATGTAGGGGGAGGCGCATCTAAAGAACAAGTCTCAGCTGCTTTTAAATTAATTTTATCTGATAAAAAAGTAAAAGGAATTTTAATAAATATTTTTGGGGGTATTATGCAATGTGATGTACTTGCTCAAGGAGTTGTAGAAGCAGCCGAAGAAATTAATATTCAAGTTCCCTTAGTGGTTAGGCTTGCAGGAACAAATTTTGAAAAAGGTAAAGAAATTTTAGATAAATCAGGATTAAAAATTTTGTCTGCATCAGACCTAAATGATGCAGCAAAAAAAATTGTTAATGCAATAAAATAGATGTCAGTTTTAGTAAATAAAAACACCAAAGTTATTTGTCAAGGTTTTACCGGAAAGCATGGGACCTTTCACTCGGAACAGGCGCTAAAGTATGGAACTATGTTAGTTGGAGGAGTAACTCCCAAAAAGGGAGGCAGTAAACATCTTGGTCTTCCTGTTTTTAACACAGTAGCGGAGGCAAAAAAGAAAACAGAAGCAGATGCATCAATGATTTATGTACCTCCAAAATTTGCAGCTGATGCAATACTTGAAGCAATTGATGCAAAAATAGATTTGATAGTTTGTATAACCGAGGGAATACCAATTTTTGATATGATGTATGTTAAAAAATCAATTTTAAAAAGTAAAAGCAGGCTTATAGGGCCAAATTGCCCAGGAATAATTACACCAGAAGAATGTAAGATAGGAATTATGCCAGGATCAATTCACAAGAAAGGTTCAGTTGGAATTGTATCAAGATCTGGCACACTAACTTATGAGGCAGTTGCCCAAACATCTAAAAATGGTTTAGGCCAATCCACATGTATAGGAATAGGTGGTGACCCTATTAACGGAACAAATTTCATCGACTGTCTAGATTTATTTCTTAAAGACAAAGATACTCAATCCATAGTTATGATTGGTGAAATTGGTGGTTCAGCAGAAGAAGAAGCTGCAGAATTTTTAAAAAAATCTAAGATAAAAAAACCTACAGTTGGCTTTATAGCTGGATTAACAGCTCCACCAGGTAGAAGAATGGGGCATGCTGGCGCAATTATATCAGGTGGTAAAGGTAGTGCAGAAGATAAAATAGAAGTAATGAAATCAGCAGATATTACAATATCAAAATCTCCAGCTGATATAGGAAAAACTATTTATGAAAAACTTAATAATTAAAATTTCTTTTTTTGTGTTATGATAGTTGTTAACAAATATGGCCAACGGAAAAAATAATAATATTTTCGAGAAAACATCATTTCTAGGAGCTAATAGTTCTCAGTTTATACAGGAACTATATGCAGATTATCTGCTTAACCCAGAAAATGTACCAAACGAATGGAAGATATTTTTTGAAGGATTGAAGGATGAAAAAGATGGAATTTTAAAAAACCTAAGTGGCCCAAGTTGGGCTAGAAAAAAAAAGATTAAAAACAATTTAGAAAAAGAAATTGAAATAAATGATCACAAAAACGGAAATTTAGCATCCATTTCTAATAATGATGATCTATTGCAAGCAGCAAAAAATTCGGTACGAGCAAATATGCTTGTAAGAGCATTTAGAATAAGAGGACATTTGATTTCAAATTTAGATCCACTCGGTCTTCAAAAAAGGGAAAAACACTCGGAGTTAATACCTGAAACTTACGGTTTTTCAAAAAAAGATTTTAATAAAAAAATATTTTTAGACGGAGTTCTTGGTATCCAGTCCGCATCACTTAGTGAAATAATATCAATTGCTAGGGAGACGTATTGTAAAAATATTGGATTTGAATTTATGCATATGTCTGATCCTGAAGAGAGGAAATGGATTAGAGATAGAATTGAAGGAAAAGAAAAATCAATTAATTTCACATTAAATGGTAAGAGGGCAATTCTAAATAAATTAATTGAGTCTGAGGGTTTTGAAAAATTTTTACATGTAAAATTTGTTGGAACAAAAAGATTTGGTTTAGATGGCGGAGAGTCATTAATTCCAGCTTTAGAACAAATAATAAAAAGAGGTGGTAATTTAGGAGTTAAAGAAGTTAAAATAGGCATGCCACATAGAGGAAGACTTAATGTACTTGCTAACATGATGCAAAAGCCATTCAAGGCTATCTTTAAAGAATTTTTTGGAGAAAAAATAACATCAAAAAAAGATTTCGAGGGCGATGTAAAATATCATTTGGGAGCTTCAGCTAATAGAGAATTCGATGGGAATTTGGTACATATAAGCTTAACAGATAACCCTTCACATTTAGAGGCAGTAAATCCAGTAGTACTTGGACAGGTAAGAGCAAAACAGTATTTTCATAAAGACCAGGAAAGAAAAAAAGTAATACCAGTTTTAATTCATGGAGACGCAGCTTTTGCTGGACAAGGTGTTGTAGCTGAATGCTTTGCTATGTCTGGATTACCAGGACATAATACTGGGGGAACAATTCATATTATAGTAAATAACCAAATTGGGTTCACAACAGCACCAAGATTTGCAAGATCATCTCCTTATCCTTCAGATTTAGCAAAAATGGTTCAGGCACCAATATTTCATGTTAATGGTGATGACCCAGAGGCAGTAGTGCACTGTGCAAAAATTGCAACTGAGTTTAGACAAAAATTTAATAGAGATGTAGTAATAGATATGGTCTGTTACAGAAGATTTGGTCATAATGAAGGAGATGAACCTTCATTTACACAGCCATTAATGTATAAAAAAATAAAAAATCATCCATCCACATTAGAAATATACGGCCAACAATTAATTAAAGAAGGATTAATTTCTAAAGACGAAATAGAAAAGAGTAGAAAAAAATTTAAAGATTTTTTAAATAAAGAATTTACTGGAGCAAAAGATTATAAAGTTAAAATGAAATGGTTTGATGGTGTATGGTCCCGCTTTAAACCTGAAATAGGAAAGGATAGAAGAGGTGTAACGGGTGTAAAAAAAGAAGATATAAAATATATAGGAAAAAAAATTACACAATTACCAAAAAATTTTAATATTCATAAAACTTTAATTAAAATTTTTGAAAATAAGCAAAAAATGTTTACACAAGAACAACCGATTGACTGGTCTACAGCTGAACTACTTGCTTTTGCAACACTATTAAACGATGGATTTTCTGTAAGACTGTCAGGTCAAGACTCAGGAAGAGGAACTTTTAGCCAAAGGCATTCTGTGTTAAGAGATCAAGACAGTCATGAAAGATATATACCATTACACCATGTTTCAAAAAATCAAAAGAATTTTGAAGTAATAGATAGTCTTCTGTCTGAATTAGGTGTTCTAGGCTTTGAGTTTGGATATTCTCTATCTGAACCAGAAACACTAGTACTATGGGAAGCACAATTTGGTGATTTTGTTAATGGTGCACAAGTAGTTATTGACCAATTTATCTCATCAGGAGAGTCTAAATGGTCAAGAGCAAGTGGGCTTGTAATGTTGTTACCTCATGGATACGAAGGCCAAGGACCGGAACATTCATCAGGTAGGTTAGAAAGATTTTTACAGTTATGCGCACAAGATAATTTACAAGTAGTTAATTGTACTACTCCCGCAAACTATTTTCATGTTCTAAGAAGACAAATGCATAGAGATTTTAGAAAACCCCTTATAGTCATGACACCTAAGTCACTTTTAAGGCATAAAAGATGTATATCAAATTTAGAAGATTTTACTAAAAAGAATTCATTTCACAGAATTTTAGAGGACAGTGCATATTTACCCAAAAGTAAACTAATCCCTTTAAAGAAAGATAAAAAAATTAAGAAAGTTGTAATGTGTTCCGGTAAAATCTATTTTGATTTAATAGAACAAAGAGAAAAAATAAAAAAAAATGATATCGTTTTTATAAGAATTGAACAACTTTATCCTTTTCCGGTAAAACAACTTGGAAAACAATTAAAAAGATATGAAAATGCAAAATTTTTGTGGTGTCAGGAAGAACCTAAAAATATGGGAGCATGGAATACTGCGCGACATTATATCGATCGAACTTTAGAGATCATTCAAGTAAAAAGCGAAAAAGTAAGATATGTAGGTAGAAATGCGGCAGCATCACCAGCAACAGGAAACCTAAAGAAACATCTTGCAGAACAAAAAGAAATATTAGAAAAGGTAATTAGTAATTAAATGTCAGAAAAAATAGTAGTTCCAGCTTTAGGCGAGTCAGTAACCGAGGCTACAGTTTCAAGGTGGCTTAAATCAGTTGGAGAAAAAGTAGACTCCGATGAACCACTTGTAGAACTTGAAACTGACAAAGTTAATGTTGAAGTTCCATCACCCTCTTCTGGAGTTTTGGAAAATATAACGGTAAAAGAGGGATCAACTGTTGAGGTTGGAGCGTTGTTAGGCAGTGTTGGCGAAAGTAACTCAAAATTAGCTGAAGAAAGCAAAGAAAAAAAATATACACCACCAAGCAAAGATGAAACGCCAGTTACTCCTTTAGAGGAAAAACCTAAAGAACAAAAAAAAATTCATAAAAAGAAAAGTATTAATGGAATTAAACCATTAGTTTTAGATCTACCTAAAGAAGAACCAGCCCTTATTCTTAAAGACGAATATAATGATACGTCTCAGAAAGAAATTACAATAGAGAAGAGAGTTTCACCTTCAGCAAGAAAAATTGCAAAAGAAAAAAATATAAATTTAGAAAATATTCAAGGATCGGGCAAACATGGAATAATTTTAAAAGGTGATCTAATAGGGCTTATGGGATCAAAACCCGCACCAAATATTAAAAAAATACAACAAGGACCCGAAGAAAGAATTAAGATGACAAGGCTAAGACTTACTATTGCCAAACGACTTAAAGAAGCTCAAAACAATGCAGCTATGTTAACGACATTTAATGAAGTAAATATGTCCAGCATAATGGAGATAAGAAAAAATTATCAAGAAGAATTTCAAAAAAAATATTTAGTTAAATTAGGCTTTATGTCTTTCTTCGTAAAAGCATGTATCGCAGGACTAAAAAACTATCCGGCTATAAATGCTGAAATTCAAAATGAGGACATAGTATACAAAAATTATTATAATATAAGTTTTGCCGTAGGTACAGATAGAGGCTTAGTTGTTCCAGTTTTAAGGAGTCCAGACGAAATGTCTTTTGCAGATATAGAAAAGAATATTTTAGCACTTGGTGAAAAAGCAAGAAATGGCAAAATTACTATTAATGATTTACAAGGTGGAACTTTTACAATCACTAATGGCGGTATATATGGGTCGATGCTTTCTACGCCTATACTTAATCCGCCACAATCAGGTGTTTTAGGAATGCATAATATTGTAGAGAGACCTGTAGTAATTTATGGCGAAATTAAAATTCAACCAATTATGTATTTAGCTTTATCTTATGATCATAGGATTGTTGATGGTAAAGAAGCTGTTTATTTTCTTAAAAATATAAAAGATTCACTTGAAGAGCCAAAAAGACTTTTTCTAAACGTTTAATTCAATGGAAGAAAATTTTGATATTATAGTTATTGGCGGCGGACCCGGTGGTTATGTGTGTGCAATCAGAGCGGCACAACTTGGTTTAAAGGCTGCCTGCGTAGAGTCAAGAGGAACACTTGGAGGTACTTGTTTAAATATAGGATGTATTCCATCTAAAAGTTTACTTAATTCTTCTGAGCTTTTTTCAAAGGCAAAAAATAATTTTAGTTCAATTGGTATTGAAACAGGAGATATTAAATTAAACTTAAAAAAAATGATGGATAATAAAAATAAATCTGTTCAAATTTTAACCAAAGGGGTAGAATTTTTATTTAAAAAAAATAAAGTTTCTTACATAAAAGGCAAGGGAGTTTTATTCTCAAAAAATAATGTAGTAGTATATCAAGATGGAAAAAAAACTAATTACAAATCTAAAAATATAGTAATTGCAACTGGCTCATCATATACTTCGGTTCCTGGAATAGATATAGATGAAAAAAATATAATATCATCAACTGGAGCACTATCATTTCAGAATGTCCCTAAAAAATTAGTAATTATTGGGGGAGGATATATTGGTTTAGAAATGGGATCAGTGTGGTCCAGACTTGGGTCAGAAGTTACAGTAATTGAGTTTTTAGATCACATCACTCCAGGTATGGACAGAGAAGTCTCGAGGGAATTTCAAAAAATTTTATCAAAGCAAGGCATTAAGTTTTTGTTAGGTAGCAAGGTTACGTCAGTAAAAAAAGTTAAAAATAACGTAATTGTTGATTTTACTAATAATAAAAGTGGAGATAAAAAAATTTTAGAGTGTGAAAAAGTTTTAGTTTCAGTTGGTAGAAAGCCATATACTGAAGGTCTTAATCTATCCAAAATTGGCGTAAAAAAGGATAATTTAGGTCGAATAGAGGTAAATCAAAAATTTCAGACATCAATTAATAATATTTTTGCTATTGGTGATGTAATAAAAGGACCCATGTTGGCTCATAAAGCTGAAGAAGAAGGAATAGCTGTTGCTGAGATACTAGCAGGGCAATCTGGTCACGTAAATTATGATGTAATACCTGGAGTTATATATACTTCTCCCGAAGTTGCTGCAGTTGGAAAAACCGAAGAGGAACTTAAAAAAATGAAAAAAAATTATAAAGTTGGAAAGTTTCCTTTTCTTGCAAACTCAAGAGCAAAAGTAAACAACGAGTCAGAGGGATTTGTTAAGATTTTAGCAGATGCAAAAACAGATAAAGTTTTAGGTGTGCATATAATAGGACCTCACTGTGGAGACATGATTGCTGAAATGGCATTAGCTATGGAATTTGGCGCGAGTTCAGAAGATATAGCTAGAACTTGCCATGCACACCCAACTCATACCGAGGCGATAAAAGAAGCAGCATTAGCGGTAGATAAAAGGCCTATTCATTTTTAAGACAATTTTTTTTAAATTAATGAAAGTACCAGTTCTAGTCCCAAGAATTTTTGATCATCCACACACATATAGTACTGGAAATATAGAAAAGCTAAAACCAGGATCAATAGTTTCTGTTCCATTTGGTAGCGATACCGAGATCGGAGTAATTTGGGACAAACAACAAGAAACAAATAAAAATTTTAAAATAAAAAATATTATTGAAAAAAAAAATTACTCTTTAAGTGAAAATCTAATTAAGTTTGTTAACTGGTTTTCACTTTATAATCTTGTACCGAAAGGTATGGTTCTCAAAATGTTTTTAGGTGATAAATCTGTTTTATCAAAACAATCTAATATATTTTCAGAAGAGAGTATTTTAGTAAAATCGAAATATATATTAAGCAATGAACAAAAAAAAAGTCTAAAAGAAATAAATAATTTTGGAAACAAATTTCATGTTACATTGCTACAAGGAATAACTGGTTCCGGGAAAACAATAGTTTACTTTGAAAAAATTAAAGAAATTATAACGAAAAATAAACAAGCTTTAGTTTTGTTGCCTGAAATTTTTCTCACAAATCAGTTTAATAAAAGGTTTGAAGATTATTTTGGTTTTAAACCAGCAATTTGGCATTCAAAAATTACAAAAAAAAACAAAAGAGAAATTTGGCAAAATATATTAAGTGGAAGAATAAAATTAGTAGTAGGCGCAAGATCGGCATTATTTTTACCGTTCAAAAATCTTAGCTTAATAGTTGTTGATGAAGAACATGACTCTTCCTACAAACAGGATGAAGGAATAAGATATAATGCAAGAGATATGGCAATCTCATTGGCATCAATAGAGAACATTCCAATTATACTATCAACTTCT
>MDTA01110607.1_pt1 | contig 13573 bp, 11 predicted proteins | sample 811151 | NCBI WGS metagenome assembly MDTA01 (sample SAMN05326648, study PRJNA326480) | marine metagenome | isolation source: seawater | place: Indian Ocean: South | collected 2010 | reverse complement strand
CTTGGCCACTAAAAATTATTGTTGACCACGTAATTCTCGGCGAGCCCATTGCCGCAGATGGCAGCGGATTTCCAAACTATATGGAACCTATACTGCTGTTCCTCTCAGACAAGACATCTCAAGAAATCATGTCCTGGATCTTAGTGGCCGGCATCATGATGGTGATTTTAATGGGTATGACGCCGAATCGGGGCACAGGGAGAAATGCAACCGGACGATATACGGGCGCTGCAGCCGGGTCGTTGGGTGCAGCATCTGCTGAACTTGCACAAGGTCACGATACTGCTACGCAGACAGAAAACGCGTCCAATGCAGCGTACAGCGAAATGGGCGGACTATTAGGCATTCTTGATTTTAATATTCACATGCGTCTCTCCCAATCCTTAAACCACTTACTTCGTTCTGAACTGGCAGATCATATTAAATCATTACCCATGACCACCCTCGACGAACGGCGCATTGGCGACAGCGTTTATCGAGTAATCTATGACACGACCAGCGCATCAGGCATTTATGGGGAATTAACGCTGGGACTCTACGGCGGACTGCTCATGGTCGCACTCACCCTATACGTCATGTTCACGAGCTTCGGTAGCGCGCCAGAAGTGATTATCGTCGGCGTTTTGGTGGGGCCTTTGACCTTTATGTTTGTCGTTCCCTTTGCGCGGCTAGCACGAAATAAAAGTCAAGCCAGCCGTGTCGCCGGGTCCGAAACCACCAGCAACATCGAAGAGGGCATGGCCAACGTACTCGCGGTTCAGAGTCTAGGGGGCAACAAACGCGAAAGCGAGCGGTTCGCCGAGGCCAGCAACGATTCGTTCCGTAAATTCCGGGGCGAGGCGCTGGTGAAGTTGCTCTTCGGTCACGCGGGTTCTCTGGCATTTCTTACCGGACAGATACTTTTCTTTTTAGTCATCGCTGGCTACGTCATCGACGGCACATTTACCGCCGGTGACTACTTCGTTCTGTTCTACTACTTCTTCGTGCTGAGTGCCGTTTTTTACTCCTTCGGCTTTCTCTACACCAGTCTGCAGGTATTAATCGCCGGGTTGGCCAGAGTGTTTAATCTGTTCGACCTACCAAGCGAACGATTTCAAGATGGGATGACTATTCCTGAAATTCAACGCGGCATAAAGATGCACCGTGTTTCACTAACCTACCCTGATGGCCGCGTCGCTTTAAAGAACATTACTCTTGACGCACAACTGGGAGACATCGTAGCTCTGGTCGGGCCAACCGGCGCAGGCAAAACCAGCCTCGCGTATCTGATACCAAATTTTCTAACGGCCTCTACCGGCACTGTGTCCGTCGATGATGTGGACGTGAAAGATATCTCCGTCCCAAGCCTGAGACAACAAGTAGCCTATGTCTTTCAGGAAACCCAACTTTTTTCTGACTCTATCGCAGACAACATTCGGTACGGCAATCCTGATGCGTCTATAGAGGAGATACATGCGGTGGCGCGAACTGCAGGGGCGCACGATTTTATTATGGCGTTACCGGACGGCTACGACACGAATCTTGGCACCATAACCAGTAAGCTTTCTGTTGGTCAGAAGCAACGCGTTTCGATTGCCCGCGGCCTATTAAAAAAATCGAAAATACTGATTCTCGACGAACCGACATCAGCACTCGACCCAGAAACCGAATCCTACCTTGTAGATGCCTTACATGAGGCAGCAAAAGAAAAATTGGTCGTAATCATTGCGCACAGACTCTCGACCATCACCCACGCAGACAAAATCTATTTTTTGGATGAAGGTCAGATATTGGAATCGGGCTCGCACGAGGAGCTCCTGGCAATCGAAAACGGACGATACCGCCACTACGTTGAATTGCAGGCAGGACGGAATTAATGATCAGCGAAAATATGCGATTCGGCTTTTGGCCTAACCCACGCAGCGACTACGAATCCACCAAGATTCTGGCCCAACACGCAGAGGCCACTGGATGGGACGGCATCTGGCTCGCCGACCACTTTTTACCGGAAGAGGATGCCTTGATACCTGTGCACGAAAGTTGGGTCACCATGGCTGCCCTTGCTCGCGACGTTACCCGAGTGCGTCTTGGCACCCTCGTAACCGGCAACACCTATCGCCACCCAGCGGTTCTCGCCAACATGGCTTCTACTTTGGACAACCTCGCAGACGGACGCGTGGTGCTCGGGCTTGGCGCGGGCTGGCAACAAAACGAACATGACGCCTACGGTATCGAATACGGCACCGTAGGTTCGCGTCTGGACCGGCTGGAGGAGGCCTGCCAAGTCATAAAAGGGCTATTTCATACCGACTATTTCAGTTTTAGCGGTCAGCATTACCAGCTCAAGAACGCGCCGCTAGAGCCCAAACCCCTGCAGGCAAAAATACCTCTTATGATTGGTGGCGGCGGTGAAAAGCGCACTCTTAATATAGCCGCGCAATACGCGGATGAGTGGAATGTATGGGGGGACGTCAAAATCCTAAAGAACAAAATGGCAATTCTCGATCAGCACTGCGAATCCATTGGACGCGACCCACAGGAAATCGAACGGTCTGCCGTCGCACTACTGTTTTTGAGCGACAACGAAAGTTTCCTGAAAAAAATGCGAGCCGCTGATATCGCTACACCAGCCATTATCGGGAACGTAAATGAAGTCATCGACATCGTCGCCAACTTCAAAGCAGCCGGTGTTAAAGAGTTGATCGTTCCCGACTTTACCCTGGGGACATTAATAGGTGCTGACTCGGTCAAACGAGATTTGATGGAAAAATTCATCACCGAGGTAGTCGGCGCAAGTAGATAGCACCAACAGATCGAAAAAAACTAGCAAGCTGGAATCACACTATGGAAAACGCTCATAAAGACCAAGTTGTCATCGTTACCGGCGGCGCCGGAGGCATCGGTAGTAGAATCGCAAAGACCTTCGCCGCCCAAGGTGCGAGCGTGATAATCGCCAGTAGAGACGCAGAAAAGCTGAATCAGGTCGCTGCAGAAATAAACAGTCAAGACCTTGCCTGTAGCGCCAGGGCTTGCGATGTAACCGACCCAGATCAGGTCGAGAAGTTAATGGCAGATACGGAAGAGAAATTCGGCGGCATAGACGTGATGGTGAATAACGCAGGCGGAGCGATGTTTGTAAAACGGCCAGAAAAGCTAAGGCCCGAACAATGGCGAGCCGCAATCGACCTAAATCTCAACAGCGTATTCTACTGCAGCGCAGCGGCCGGACAGCGCATGATCCAGCAAGGCGGCGGGCGTATTATCAATATTTCGTCTGTAGCAGGAGTCAAAAACTCACCGGCATTCGTGCACTACGGCGCTGCGAAAGCGGGCGTAATCAACCTCACTAAGTCCATGGCCGTGTGTTGGGGGCCGCACAACATAAATGTCAATTGCATTGCTCCAGGCCTTACCGCTACCGAAGGCGTAGCGCAATGGTTACCTCCCAAAACTCGAGAAGACGGTTCGCCGGTGCCACCATTAGAGTACCCGCCAGACCCGCAGAATGTCGCCGATCTCGCGCTATTTTTGGCTGCTCCGGGAAGCGCAAGAATAAGCGGTGAAATATTCCCGATCCGAGCGCTGAACGAAATTGTCTAAGACAGGCCACTGCACTTAGCCCTATCCGCGGGAAATGCTGCGCGCGACACAATCGATAGCCAAATCAAAATCGAGAACTTTTCATTCGCGCGCAATGCAATCATTGTAAATTTTAATGAGGGCATCCTAGCCAATATCTAAAACCGCTCGTTCTATCCTCCCAAGTCGTTGGTATACATCTTTGTCAATGACATTAGGCACATCGGTAGACGAGGGTATTTGCGACCGTCCAAAAAAACAGTGCTGAGCACGTCGTAATCTATTCGTGCAGTTTTGCGTACCGCCATGCCACAGATGTGCGTTGTAAACGAAGCAACTGCCCGCTTTCCCTGTGAGCTTAACCTCTTCATGAATCGATGCATTGAGGTCACGAGGTTCACCGTTTACTAAATCGCCACTGGGATGAACACCCGAGAGATGCGTGCCGGGAACGACACGGGTCGCGCCGTTGTCTTCAGTAAATTCATCAATCAGCCAAACCGCATTAACGACCTGCGGCTGGTCTTTCACGCCCCATACAAAATCTGCGTGTATACCCTGATGGCCATAGCCGGGCAGCGCACAGTGGAAGTTAGAACCAATAAACTTGAAGTGAATACCGAGTATGTGGCGCACAGCGGCAAGTAATCGGGGGTGCATGAAAATCGGATCCAGCAGCCCGTCGAAATTGATCGGTTTCACAACTGTATCTATCAGCCGACCAATACCCTTCGACTCCGCGTTCTCTGGATTTGCGCCCTCTTTTTTTATCAGCGCGTCATAGCGGTCACGCATTTCTCGAAGCTGGTTGCGACCCAGAAGTTGGCCCAGATCGAGGTAACCGTCTCGATCAAGCGCACTCCTTTCGTCGCCCGAGAGTATACCGTTGCGAAAATCTTGAACCCCCAACTGGTCAAGTGCGTATTCAATTTCAGAGAGTGGAAGACGATTCATATCGCGCTGCAGAAACGGGTCCATAATCTCTGATACACCAAGGTCATCATCACCCCTATTCGCCTTGAATTCATTGAGCGCGGTGCGACGGCCCTCACTCGTATCCGCAGCACGCCAAATTTCAGTAGCAGCAACACATCTTTCATAGTTTCGACGGCGTTGACTCGCATTCAACGCGCTCAGGGTATTTCTGGGCCTAGAAAGCTGCTCCGGCAGACGGTCAATTTGTGCTGCCGCAAAATACCCGGCAATATTTTCTTCTGGGTCCATAACAAGTTCTCGCGAAAAGATCACCATAATTGATCACACTGTTTGGCCACTACCAAAGACAGCCTTCCACTGCCGCCATGCAAATCGCTATAAGAATACGTCAACAGCGAGCAGCCAACAAAATTGGGGGAGAGACGACGCGTTAATTTGACGCTCCTGACCGAACATTAGTTAATAGCCGCAATTGAACGTGGAGATCGGATCATGGGTCAGGTGCATTGGTCATGGGAGGCTGAAGTCAAGGCGGGCGCGTTGGAGAATTTTAAATCTGCTTTAGTAAGGCCGTGGAACGTCGCGGCCGAAGAGGACGAGCATACTCTTGAAAATCGCTGGGTCGTGAGCGAAAGCGGTGAATCGGTCAAGGTCTACCAAAAATTTTCCTCGGCAGAAGCGGCTCTGGCCCAGTTCCGAACCAACGATGGCTGGGCAAAGCTAGACGATTATTTAAACCCAACGGCAATGTTTGTTTCGGGTGATTATGGCAACACACTGGATTTTTTGCGCGCCCACGGTGCCATCTTTATGCTTGATTTATAACGCGCAACGACGCGCTATCGCTAAGGCCCGCAAGAAATAAGGACACAAATTATCCGCCACCCGCGAGCCGTCAGACGTAATCGAGTATTTTCGAATAACCTAATTTCAGCCGCAGTTCTCCCCCTTAGCATTCAAAGGATCCCTCCTCCGGCAAGACTCCAAGAGTCAGTCGGAGAAGGGTCTGGAGAGGCTCATGCCGAAATAATGGTCTCAATTTTGTCTTGCGCAGCCTCAATTAATTTCGGCAGGTGGTATGTCGGGAACAAATCAGGTGACGCCTCATAGTCACGAAGCAACAGCTTGGTCAGATTGGATTTATGCGCCTCAGTCGCTCCGTCCTGGATGCCCATTTGCGGCGCTGCCATCCACATATCCGCCAATGGTGTTTCGTTCGACATGCCCAATGCACCATGCAAATGAATCGCTCGATAAACAATGTCGTGGTTGAGCTTGGCCGCGGTAATCTTGATCGAAGCAATATGCTTTCTGATCTCCCGGCTGTAAGCCTGAGTTTTATCGATCAGCCATGCGGTATAGAGCACGTGCAGTCTGAATTGCGTGAGTTCGATATACGAATCGGCGATATCTTGCTGAACCATTTGCAACTCGCTGAGCAACTGTCCCTTCGACTTTCTGCTCAGTGCGCGCTCACACATCATGTCTAACGCCTTGGTACACGTCCCGACCGCGCGCATTGCGTGGTGTACGCGTCCACCGCTCAATCGAGTTTGCGAGCCAACAAAGCCAGCGCCCTCTTCGCCTAGAAGATTTTCTCTCGGGATCCGAACGTCGTTATAGCGAATGTAGGCATGTCCGCCACCACCGCTGGTGTTGTAGTTTTCCTGCAAAGAAGTGCCTATGGTATGAACGTTGCGCACGATTTCGACTCCGGGCGTATCGCGATCGACCAAAAACATTGACGCACGTTCCATCAACGGCGCATCGGGATTAGTAATCGCCATAACGATCAGAAAATCGGCATTCGCTCCATTAGAGGTGAACCATTTTTCTCCGCTGATGACCCACTCGTCGCCATCCCTCTTAGCTGAGCAGATAAACTCACCCGGCTCGCCAGCGTGTGGCTCAGTCATCGAGTACGCAGACCGTTTCGTGCCCGCAAGCAAAGGTTGCATGTAGTTCTTTTTCTGCTCCTCCGTACCGTTATGGGCGATGAGTTCCATGTTGCCGGTATCGGGCGCCTGACAACCGAACAGCGTCGGCCCCATACGGGTACGGCCAAGTTTTTCATTCAGCAGGCAAAGCTTCACTTGCCCTAACCCCGGCCCTCCAAGCTCGGGCCCCAAATGAAAGCCCCAAAGACCCTGCGCCTTAACCTGCTCTTTTAGGTGCTCGATGTGTTTACGTATTGCAGCCCATCCCTCCTTCGTCACCGGCTTGCCGTCTTTTGTTTTGCCAATGCGAAAAAAATTGTCTAACGGCTCTATCTCTTCTTTAGCAAACTTTTCTACCCAATCAATTTGCGTCTGGAATTCAGGCTCTACATCGAAATTAATCATTTCATCCTCCTCCGTTTTATCTATACCAATACTTTACTCTGTCGGCCAAGAGCAGTGGCCGAAAAAATATTCATATCGGGCCAGCCAGTTCACTGGCCGCAAGCTGCACTTCCCGGCCGCAATATTCATTCTCGGTCATGTCTTGCATAAGGTCGCTGTCTTTGGTGTTGACCCAAGTTCGTTCGCCGTCGTCGTTGAGACATGCCAGGTGCGCAACCGCCGGGCCATCAGCACCATACATAACAGTATAGGATTCAATAACTGCACGGCCCGAATGCGCGGCAACACATGCGCGCGCCGGCTGGCTGTCGATACGCGCCTGCACGCTATCCACCCGAAAGTCATTGGTTGGCGGCTCGCTAGCGTAAAGGCCATGAACATGCTTATACAGATTGCCGCCATTCGCCGTCACCAGAGCATGGCCACCGGACTGCCGCAGCAGTTGTACCGTCCGAGCTATCGAATGCATGACGTAATTATTTAGCGGGCCACCCCCGAAGGTAAGACCGCCAGTCACCGTCAAATCTCGATCTTCGCTCAAACCGTATTCGCGGGCAGCAATTTGAACGGCAGAAGGAAAGCAACTGTAGAGGTCGACGTAGTCGAGTTGCTCGACATCAATCTCAGCCATCTCAAGCAGCCGCTCTCCTACAAAACGAATGCCCGGTGAGGTATAAAAGTTGTCTCTAACAGACGCGGAAAAATGGTCGTATCCCACCACACCAGCTACCGGATAAACCCATTTCGTCTCGTCCATGCCCAATTTTCGCGCTTTTTCAACCGTCGTCATGATCAGCGCTGCGCCCATATTTACCGACATATTGGCATTCATGAACTTAGTGTATGGAAAGCTAATCGGACGGTTTGCAGCAGACGGCGTCGTGATTTCCGCGGCAGTCATGTCGTGCTGAACCCAGGCATTGGGATTGCGTTGACCCACGTCATTGAAGCGTGACCACAATGCTCCCACACGTGCTCGATGTTCTGTGAGTGATTCTCCCTTGTTATGACGTAAAGCGTTTTCATACATCGGGTAAATCTGGATTGCTTGCTGGATGCCTTTGGCTCTTTCGTATTCGTGATGTTCGGCTTGCTGATCCGCACCGATGACGCGGTCGTAGGCGCCCAAGGCCTCGGTATAAGGAAGATCTACCCCAAGTTTGCGTGCCTTCATCAACGCGTTACCGTTTTCCGCGCCAGCAATCACAGCCAGTTCGAGATCACCGGTTAAAAGATCCAAAGCCGTGGCGTTAATCACCGCTTGGTTTTGATTGCCGCCGATTAACGTACCAACGGTCTCCGCAGCCGGCGCACCAATCGCTGCAGCCAACCATTTGGCTGGATTTTCGTAACGCCAAATACCCTTGATGACCCGTACAGATTGCACCTGATCGAGAAAATTTTCGCAGCCTGTATCTGCAGCGGCCAAATCAATGGCCTCGCGCATGAGCGCCAAAGGCTCCCGCGCCTCGGCGAGCGCTTCGATTCGGTTTAACACCTGACCCACACCAACCAATACCGGTGTTCTAGGGTTCATATCTCCTCCCAGTCGATCACCCAACCACATCGTATTGAGGATTGTTTCTCGATACCATCTTCGGCGAGGGGAATTTTATGTCTAAATCAGCCGCCACGTCGCAAACCGTTGATCCCTATACCCAAGGCAATGGGCAACCCGTTAAGCCACCCGCTAATTTCGCCGCGCGGCTGAGTTATCTCGGACCCAGCCTCATCGTAACAGGCGCCGTAATAGGTTCCGGTGAACTGGTATTAACCACCACGCTCGGTGCAGCGGCCGGATGGTCTCTGCTGTGGTGGTTGTTTTTATCCTGTTGGTGCAAAGCGCTGGTCCAGGCCGAGATCGCGCGCTACACCATAACCTCCGGAGATACCTACCTACGCGCTATAAATCGACTGCCCGGAAAACTGTGGCGAATCTCCTGGCCGATTTGGCTCGGCCTCTTAGCGTACATACCCGGCACCATGGGTCTGGGCGGCATCATAGGGGGCGCGGGGCAAGCCATGGCTTTTTTCTCTACGACTATCGGTTTCAGCATAGATGGCATGGTCTGTACCGGGCTCATCGCTTTATCCGCAAGTCTGCTGCTCTCAACCGGTTCATACCGGTGGCTCGAGCGTATCAGTCTGCCGCTGGTACTTACTTTCACCGGAGCAACTTTAATTTGCTCAATTGCGATGCAATTCACCGAATTCCGCACCACCCCTAGCGATGTCATTCAGGGGCTGACCCCGGACCTAGGTCTTTTTGTAGCCTACGCAACGCTTGCTTTAGCGGCGTACGGCTATACCGGCACGACTTCTGGCGACATCACGGCCTATACCTACTGGTGTATAGAAAAGGGCTATCCACGCTACCTGGGCGCGGATAAATCCGATCCAGAATGGGTCGAACGTGCGCGCGGCTGGATAAAAGTGCTGCATACCGATGTCTGGTTAGCGCTGATCATCGTCACCTGCGCCACCATTCCCTATTACATTTTGGGCGCCGGAGTGTTGCACGCCATGGGCGTTGTTCCCGAAGGTAACTCGGAAACCATCGGCGCATTGTCCAACATCTTTACCCAAACTCTCGGCATGTGGGCTGTTTGGATCTTTGCCGTGGGCGCTTTTTTTATTCTTTACTCTACCGTGCTTTCAAGCGTGGGCGCTGCTGGCCGATCGATCCCGGACTATCTTATTGAAATGGGTGTGTTCGAGCGTTCGAACTTGACGCTGCGCATACTAATCATTCGCTGGTATCTCGCAGTTTTGCCAATAGCCGCGTTTTTAATCTACGTGTTCGTTCCCAACTTCGTGGTACTCATCATGATTGGAGGACTGACCTCAGCCCTGTTCTTGCCTATACAGAGCGGTGCTACCTTATGGCTGCAGGCGAAGCACATGGATCAAAGGATCAGGCCCAATAAAATCACTCACTTCGGTTTAAAGATAATATTTGTGTTCGAAGTGGTGATGGCCGGGCTCGTCATATGGTTCGTCGTGCTTACACCACTGCAGGGATGACAGCCAACTGACGTGAAACCTAGCTCAATATGCCTCGACGGTTTTGACGAACCGCGCCTGGTAGGGGCGTGCTTAATCGATGGAGCATCAGCCAACACTGGACGGACTACCGCGGGCCGGCGGAAAAGATTCCGGTAACTAAACCTGCGATAACGGTCGATGCTTAGTGGTATCACCAAAGGTCATAAACAAAAGTTCCCCAGGCTCTAAAACGATTTGTCGATGCCATATGCCCGCAGGTACAACCTTGCTTGCTCCAGGCTTTAAAACGAATGTGTGCTCGCCATCGGCGTCTTCAAAGACCAAGTGAATAAGCCCAGACAGCAACGTCAAGGTCTCATCACCATCCGGGTGCATTTCCCAATCTGTATTTTTGTGCATGGCGATCGCGCCGCAATACACTCCACGATAAATCTTGAACAGATCAAAAAGCGGTTGTGACGGCAAGGAGGCTTTAACTAGGTGGAGTCTTTTCAGCAACTTTAAGCACAGGTCTATAGTCCGCATAAACGATCGCGTTACTGAAACTCTCAGCTTCAAATATTAGTCCCTCCAGCTTTGTCTAGGAAATACCTTTTAGACAAGATGACTCCATAGACCTCGAAGCCCCAAGTCGGCACCATCTCTGGTTCCGCTGCTTCCAGAGCCGCAAGCCAAACCCCGCTACGGCGCTGAACCTGCCGCAACTTTATTGGTCTTCCAAAGCCTCAGTCCACGCACCAGTGGCAGCCAACTTGTTCATTTTGGCTCTATGCGTGAACGCACCCTGAGCTGTGGCCACATTTTCTGACTTTCCGCTCCAGGCAACGAGCGCCGAAGCCTGCAAAGCACGCCCATAAGAGAAACTTAATTTCCATGGGAAACCACCGATCTTGTTCATAGCCGCCAAGTGCGCCGTTGCCAGAACATCCGACTGCCCCCCGGACAGGAAGGTTATGCCAGGCAACTGCTCAGGAACATTGCTGGTTAAACACTCAAGAGTTTTGTGTGCAACCTCCTCTACGCTCGCCTGTTCAGCGCAGTCTTTTCCAGAGGTGACCATGTTCGGTTTAAGCAGTGTCCCCTGTATGTTGACCCCATTCTTCTCAAGATGCAGAAATAACGACTTCAGCGAGCGCTCGGTAACCGCGTAACAGTCATCGATAGAATGATCGCCGTCCATCAATACCTCAGGTTCTACGATCGGCACCATCCCATTATCTTGAGCGAGCTTTGCATAATCCGCCAGTGCCTGCATATTCAGGTCAATGCATTTATCGGTTGGTATTCCTGCACCGATATTTATAACGGCTCGCCATTTTGTGAATTTGGCACCCATCGCTGCGTAATCTTGCAGTCTTGCATTTAGACCGTCTAAGCCAACGGTTACCGTCTCGCCGGGACAATCTTCAATCGGCTCTAGCCCCTTATCCACCTTAATCCCAGGCAGAGCGCCTTGGGCAGAAATAATATCTCTCAGCAGGGTCCCATCAGCCGCCTCTTGCTTTATCGTCTCATCAAACAGTATCACCCCGCCGATGTTTTCCTGCATGCCCGCCGAACGAAAGAGCATCTCTCGGTAATCGCGCCTGTTTTCTTCGGTAGACGCAACGCCGATAGAGTCAAAGCGTTTGCCACAGGTCGGATTACTCTCGTCCGCAGCTAAAATGCCTTTTCCGTCAGCAACGATAAACGCAGCTATCTCTTCTATGGTCTGAAGTGACATAGGGTGGTCTCCTGTATCTTTTAAGTCCGTCTTTGTTCAGCCGTTTCACTGAACGTTTGTCGGTCGCGATTTCTATGCGCGAAATACTATCCGCTTTCGCGGATTTGTTGAGGTTTTTTTAGCCGATTCCGGGAGCCGCCGCATAATACCCTGCGGATTACCCAATCACGCCAACTTAATCTTTCACTCACTACGCTCCATAACTACGGAGGGGCGCCGCAAGCAGATTTCGAGCACGCTATGCTGACTCTGGGCGCACTTAACCTGCATCAATCAGTGAAGGGTCAAACGACCCTTCACAGACTGTAGGCCATTCGGTGCTGAGCCGCTACAGCGGGTCGCCTCCCAACACCGCGGGGGTCTCGCAGTAGGTTGTTAAGATGTAGTGTTGATGATCCACAATCCTCTTGGAGAGTACCGCGGCGATTTCTGGAATTTTCGAGTTCGCGGCGAAGAACTTCAACATTGCTTGGTTCTGCCGGGTCACCGGCATAATCTCCGGCGGAGTCGCAAGGATGATCATGGACATCGTCGCCCAGTAGACGTCTGCGGCCGTGAGCGTATCCCCCACCAGGTATCGCGAACCGTTCTCCGCTTGCTGCTGCAGACGGCTGTCAATCAACGCGATGGCCGCAGCGATTTTTGCCGGTGCGGCGGCACTGGCCTCATCACTGTATCCGTACTTCCGACCCAACGGGCCGTCATTAAGAATTCGCGTATTCCACACCAAGCCGTCTTCACCCAACACCACTGCGCATAGACCAAACATCTCGACTCGATGCTCGACATTTTCCGGGATTAGAGCCGGGCTGTTAGGTCCACCGATTCTCTCTGCCAACGCAAGCTGTTCGCTCCAAACATTTCTTGGTCGCTCGTCATTGTAAAACATGGTGGGCAAGCCGGTCTGGCTGGTGAGCTCGTAAAGCCGCGCTTGTCGGTCCTCGCCTGTTTCTGCATCGACCCCCATAAGCGGATGCAAAGCGCGAATGACAGGAATATCTTTCACGAAACAGATATTTTTTAGAGCCTCGGCATACAAGGCTTGAACCCCGGGGATGAAGGTTATTCGGGTTCCCTCGGTCATCGCAGCGGCTTCGTCCAAGGTTATAAAGGTCGGTGCGGAAGTGTTGTTCTCGTCGCTCACAGTCTCCCCTCGTGTCAATGTGATTCACTGGTGTTGTCGTTAAGGAGTACTTTACCCGAAAAGCACCGACGGCTTTACCTCTATAGAAGCTGCCTCATCTCTTCGCCCACGACCGTAAATCCGTACTTCGCATAGAACGGCTCGTTGTGCTTGGTCGACTCAAGAAGATACAGACCAAACTCTTTGCATCCCCTAGCTCTTGCCCGCCTGATGCTTTCCTCAACAAGCAATCCGCCGACATTTTTCCCTCTAGCCTTAGGATCGACCACCAACTCCTCTAACTGACAATATTCGCCGTTGTGTCTCAACGCCAGATTATATGAAACAGAAGCCATCCCGAGGACTTCACCGCCTTCCTCAGCGATGACAACACTACCCCTCAAATTAGAAACGAAATCGCTAAACGTCCCAGCATCAAAAACTTCATGGCGCATGTCGCTGACGCCTACTAAAACATTGATCAGTTCTAGGCACTGAGATAAATCGTCCATCGTGGCGAGTCTTAGGGTTACGCTCATTAGTTGTTCTCGGTCAAAAGGTAGATCTTCATAGAGTGATATAACGATAATAATATCAATGACTTGAAATATCTTTATTTGTTCAATTTGCCACCCTACAACCACTCTGCGAGTCGTCAGCTCAGATTTCCTTCAGATTGCCGTTGAGAGAAATCCTTCCGAATAAATACCGCCACCAATTGGCACATTCTGTTGTTCTATCTATGCTTACACCTGTGCGCCTTACAATCGCGCTAACACGCGTTCGTAGATCCTATCCGTGACCGTCAGTCCGCCCCATAAGGAGGAAGCGTTCTATCTATTCGCGGTGCCTGTAAGAAGAGTTAGAAAACTGTCTTGTGCGAAG
>MDTA01099877.1_pt1 | contig 13573 bp, 11 predicted proteins | sample 811151 | NCBI WGS metagenome assembly MDTA01 (sample SAMN05326648, study PRJNA326480) | marine metagenome | isolation source: seawater | place: Indian Ocean: South | collected 2010 | reverse complement strand
ATAAAAAATGATTTAACTATAAATGGGGAGGATTTTAATTTTAATTTATTGAACTATCCTGAAATTTTCAATACTTCTTGGTCATCAATTGTTTTTAAAACTAGCACATCAAAGTTAGTAGGAGGTTTTGGAGGCATTTATACTCTTTCTCTTGCTGAAGCATCAATGCTAAAAGTTTTCAGAGAAGAAGAACATTTTGCAATGTTACTTTTGATCAGTAATTTAGGTGATTTTCAATTAGATCAAAATCCCTCTACTATCAGAATTACTGAACTTACTAGCTTTAGCATATCTCCTACTCATCCAGGAATAACATTGATTCAAGATAGTTCTATTTTCGCTTTGTATAAGGTAGCATTTTTTATTGAACAATTTTTTGGAGCTGAAAAAGCTAAAAATACTTTAAAAAATATATTTTTAAAAATCGGTAAAATAGCACTTATAAAAGAAGATCAATTTGTAAAAAACTTTTTTAATACTTATAGAGTTAAAGACAATTATTTATCAAATTATTCTAGAAGTTCTTTAAAAAAATCAAGAAGGATCAAGTCCCCATTAAGTGTTTTTATTGAACTCATATCGAGATTTCTTGATGGAAAAATTAGACTATTAAAATTTAAATTAAAAAAAATTATAAATTGAGACTTGAGAATATATTTGATTTATAATCTTCAAAGTTATTTGTTAAGTAATCTTTCAAAGCGATTTCCCATGGACGCATAATATTTGAATTTCTATAATCTAATTTTTTAGTTAAAAGTCTTTCTGATAATGGTCTTGGAGCAAAATATTCTTTATTAAAGTAACTTGAGGAAACGGCAGTGAGTGATATTTTTTCTTTTAAATTTAGAATATCTAGTATACTATTAGCAACTTCAAATCTACTTGTCACTCCCTTACAAACCATATTGTAAAGACCCCAATATTCTTTTGAAATAAGTAATTCTACATTTCTCGCAAAATCTACAGTATATGTTGGTGTACCCATTTTATCGTCAACCACAAAAAGCTCCTTTTTCCCATTATTTAATTGAGTCAGTAATTTGTTTACAAATTTCTTGTCTTTTTTATGTCCTCCACCCATCATCCACCCTGCTCTACAAATTAAATATCTATATGCATTTTCTTTAACAAACAATTCGCCCATATATTTTGATCTTGCGTAAACACCTAAGGGGTTTGGAATGCTCCAGTCATCATAGGTATCCTGACTACCATCGAATATTCCTGCTGTTGAAATATATAAAATTGGAATATCTAGAGAATTGGCTAGATAAGTTGCATTTTCTACAGAAATAGTATTTGTTAGGTAAGCATCATCTGAATTCTGTTCACAATACTCAAGACTAGTATGTGCTCCTAGATGAAAAATATAATCTGGTCTAAAATTAAATACTGCTTTTTTATATGCTTCAAAATCCCTAAAATCTAAATATTCCAACCATGAGGAATTCAAGTCAATATCACTACACTTAATCTCATATTGATCCTTAAAAATATTATAAAAAGCTTCTCCAAGCATCCCCCCTGCACCAGCCATATAAATTTTTTTCATTTAATTAATAAGTACAGACTATAAAGATTTATATTAACAAAACTTTGAAAGAAAAAAAAATTTTTTTTCGCTTGATACAATAACAATTCTTAAAGTAATTTATTTTTATGCTTGAATATAACTACAACTCAAGAATTTATTAATTACTGATTGGTGAAAATTTCAGATTATCGATCATAATTCCTGGATATGATAATAAAAATTTAAAAAGAAATTTAGTAGAAACTAAAAAAACTATCTTTAATAAAGTTTTTTCTATTAGTAGCTGTATACCAAGGTAGATTCTCTAAATGACTCCTTCTATTGGGATGCATATTTTCTATCTTTACTAATTTATATTGAATTTTAATTCTGCAATATTATTTTTACTTATTTCCAAATGTACTCTTTTTAATGAGTTTGCCGATATTATCTTTATATTGCTTCACTAATCTAAAAAACATCTAAATGTTCTTTATGAAATAATTTTTATTTTCATTTTTAGAATGAGAAATATTTGAAATTCTTATTTTTATATTTAAGAATATTTTTTTAATTCTTTTGATTCTTTTATCCATTCTTCTATCTTTAAAAAATTTTAAAACTATTTATAGAGTTTCTAAAAAATATATAAAATCAAATCAGGACAATTAGTTTCTAAAAGATATATTCTTGCTATTCTTTGTAGAAAGTTATTTGAAATGTTATATTTAAAGTCAAAAAAATCTATAAAATGTTCTTTTTAAAGCATCCTTTTATAACTAAACAAAAAATACTTTTATCTCAAATACTCAAATCAAATTCTATAAAAGAAGTTGCTTTAATTTTATGTATAAAAATTACACAAAATATATTTTCTAGGCACCCAGCATACTTAAAAGTTAGTTTTCTTTTAAATGCTTTACTTTTAGAATTTAAAACTAAAGGGAACGAAAAATATATTAATTTCAGCGATTTAGATAATATCCCTTCTATAAGTCTTGAAAGTCAAAAAAAACTTCTTAAAAAATTAAATAAACATAATGCAATAAAAAAAGATTTATTAATTCAGAAGAAAATATCTGAGTTAAATTTTAAAGTTTCTGGGCCATCAAGAGAATGGATTAATTCGAAAAAATTTGAAATTGATATAGCAGAACAGAACAACTATTTTACAAGTAAGAAACTACTAGGACCAGAATGGTATATGTATATTGGGCATCTAGCTTTCCTCGCTTACTTAGCAGTTTGGAAAAAAAAAGATTTAAAAATTCTAAAAGTAGAAAATTATCATATTGCAAATGAAGAATTATTTAAAATTATTGAAAATAATTTCGAAATAAAAAATTGTTCCTCTTTAGAATATGCCTCTTTAATGTTAAGTTCTCCTAAAAGTTTTTATTTATTAGGGTCTACAGAATTTTCTGAAAATGAAGAACCTTTTAAAGATATTGCTATGAAAGCATTCGCTAATAAACAAGAAAAACCTTTATATAAATCAAGTAATTTTTCAAATTTAACTAGTATATTAGATAAAAATATTTTGTTAGGGCATCAAATTTTTAATTCTTTTGTAACTTTGCATGTGAGGGGCAGAGATATTTCTAAGCAAAATTCCAGAAGTATGCATGCAAGAGATGCATTTATTTTTAATTATAAAAAAACTATCGAATATTTAATTTCTAATGGATTTAATGTAGTCAGGATTGGAGAATATAAATCGTTCCCATTACCTTATATAAATGGGTTCATTGACCTTACCCAGAAAATTTATGGGAATGAAATTGATTTCCAATTGCTATCAAATACAAAATTTCATATTGGCACATCGTCAGGGCCTTTGAATGTCCCCCCAATGTTTGGCAAACCAGTTCTATTAACTAATGCTGTTAGTCCTAAATTAAACTTTAGATATCCAAATAGTTTTTTAATTCCTAAAGTGTGGATTAATAAAAAGAACCAAAATGAATTATCTTTTCACGATTTACTCAAGAGCGATTTACATTTAATTGAATACCATTCAGAAGTTGATCAATATATTTTAAGGGAAAATACCTCTAATGAAATTCTTTCAGCGGTAAAAGATATGTTAAAGCTTGTTCATAAAGATCAAAATTCTAATAATTTATTTTTAGATATATGTAAAAAATATGATTATTATCTTTCAAAAAATAATATTGCTCCAAATATTAATGATATGCCACTAGCTCCCTCTTTTTTAGAGAAACAACTTATTAAAAAATATAGTTAAAAACATTTCAAAGAATATTTATATTTCTACATATCCATTTCTATTTATGAAACTTACTAGAGAAAAATATAACCATTTATAACACTTAACGTAATAATTAGTTTCCTACAATCCGATAAAAATATTGAAATCTATTCTATTAGGGATTAGGATGGTTTTATTATTACTTTTTTTACCGATTAAATCAGAGAAAAACAGTAACTTAACTAAATTCTAAGGACCTTATCAAGATAAATGGAAAGTTAAATAAAGAGTATTCAATTCTGCTGAAGATAATAATTATATTTGCAATATATTTTAAATAGCAGTAACAAAGTTTTTCTATATATTATATTGAATTTATTATCTTATAAATTAATTTTGATATTTTATTATTATATATATAAATTTTTATTTTAATATTAATATTGTAAATTCAACAGAGGTTCTTAATTTGCTGGATTGATTAACTGGAGCTCTATGAACTAATTTATCGTGAAATAATACAGCTTCACCAGTCTCCCAGCATTCAGGTTTAAAATTTTTTTCATTATTTGAGAGCCACTCAACATCAATAGCTGGGGAACCTATTTTCCCTGAAGCCAATGAAGTCTGGGTAATTCTTTTAGTATCCATATACCAAGGTACATTCTCTAAATGACTACCTCTAACAAATTGAAGTGAATTTTTTTTATTAACCCCCTTTAGTGGAATCCATATTTTCCACCTCTCCTCTTTTTTATTAAAACTAACTTCTGCATTAGTATTTTTACTTTGTTTCCAGATCAACTCATCATAGTGAGGTGGGCCGATATCCTTTTTATATTGCCTTACTAATCTAAAAAAAATATCTAGATGGTCTGGATTCAATTGATTATTTTCTTGACTTTCATAAGGAGAAATATTTGATATTCTCATTTTCTTATATTTAAGTATATTTCTTAATTGTTTTGATTCTTTTATCCATTTTTCTATTTCAAAACAAATTTCGCAGCTAAGAAATCGATTTATTTTTTTTGAAATTTTTGAAAAGTCTTTTTCGTTTAAATTGTTTATCTTTATTGAAAGATCTTCAAATGAATTAGCTTCATATTTTTGAAAAATTGAATAATTGATTTTATCAATTAATGATGGAGGAACTTTTAATTTACATAAACCGTTTCTATCAATACCTAAAATCATTTTCATTAAATTAAATATAAGAATTTAAAAATTCGGAGGCAATATTTAAAGTGATTAATTTTCGGCATTCTCTCAGGTAATTCGGTTGATTTTTAATGAATAATTCCCAAAAATATTTCTCCTTACTATTACTATAATAAAAATCTACTCCTAAGCATGTTGACTTAGATCTTTCTTCAAGAGATTTAATTTTAAAAGACTCAATGATTGAATTTTGAATCGAAAAAACTTCTAGATCAGAAATTTTATTGTGTATTACACCTTTACTATAAAAGTTTTTTTCAAAATCACAGGGCAGGCTTTTTGATAAAAATGCAAGTTCGATAATTCTCTTTAGATCTTTGTAATTATGTTTTGAATTCTTAAATATACATGGATAAGCTAAAGAGTTGCTATGAGCAGTATGCCAAAAGTGCCAAGCGGTGTGATGTAAATAAAGTGTTCTAATTCCAAGAGCGTAAATACCAGCGCCTAATCCATTTCCGTTATTTATTACAAGTGAATCTTTATTAATTAAATCTAAAACATCAATTTTATTTTGATCTACAAAATATATTTTATCAAGATTTATTTTCATCTTTTTAATTTCTCCCCAAATATTCTTATTAGTATAGAAAATAACTTTTTCTTCATTGTTTAATAGATTTGTGGCTTTAATAATTTTATAAATGTCTCTAATACTTGCATCTTTCCATGGTTGGGAAGCTACTTCAATTTTTCCATCATGAAAATAAGAGGTCCTCATAGCAATAATAATATTTCTTAAATTATTTTTTTTATAAAGAATTAAATTTCGGCCTACTTTTCTCCAAGGGAAATCATTAGAGGACTCTAGATAATCTACATATTTAACTTCTCTTTCTGGATTATTCTTATCTATAAAAGGCTCATAATATTTTTTTAAAAGTCTTTGAAAAAAACCAAAAGAAGAATAATAAAAGAAATTTAATAAAATTAGTAGAAAATCATTAGTCAAATTAAATGTTAAAGAATGTATTGAATTTAAATATTTATTATCTATTCCTTTCCCTGGTTTGAAAGAAGTAATGATTTTTGAATCTTTATTAACCTCTTGGTAAGCAGATGCCATTGCTGATTCAATAGCTAAATGTCCAAAGTATTTTCTTGATAGTCTTAAACCAAATATTTTCTTTTTATCTTTTTGAAAATTATTTCTTAGTACAAACAACAATAAAATATTTGGGATGAATAAAATAACTTTAATAAAAACTCTTAGAAATTTCAGTAAATTTTTTGAAATTTTTTTTAATTTTAAGAATATTAAAATTCTTATTAGATATAATTTAATCATTAAATTTTAAAAATATCTTTTGAATAAATAAAGCATATTTAATTTATTATTTTATCTTTATTTTTATCATTTTTTTAAATATTTAATAATCTTGTCCTATTTATAAATATATCCCACAATAATATAATTTGCTAAAAATAACCAAGGATTTTAAAAATTATCTTAAATTTTTTATTATGACAAATTATTTAACTAATGGTTCTGAACAAATATCTCGGGAATTCTTTAATAAATTGGTTTTTAGACTCAACCTAAGTTCAAAAAAGTTCTGCAAAAAATATCCTTCCAAAGTATCAAAAAGAAAAACAGCTATTCTTTATTATAAGTTTATAGATAAGAATAAATTTAAACATCCAAATAATCAAAATATTAAATGTATTTTAGATACTTTAAACTCTCTAGGTTTTGATGTGATTTTAGTAGATAGGCGATGTAAGGTCATTCCAAAGGAATATAGATTAATGAAAATTAGTCTATTTATTGGAATAGATGGCAGTGGAGGAGCTAAATACTTTTTTGATCACCTAAACGCATTGAATGCTGAAAGAAATTATTTAATCCTTACAGTACAACCACCTAATCTCCTGAAAAAAAGATTAGATAGAAGAGAAAAACTACGAAAAAAATTACTAAAAATAAATTTTGATTACACAAGAAAAATTAGTTTTAAAGAAGTTGAGAAATTTAACTCTGAGATCCACAAGGTAGATGCAATACTCACTGCTGAGACAAAAGATAAAGAATATCAAGATGCTTTATCTTCCTTTAATGTAAAAGTTGAAAAATTGAATTGGAGTACCTTTTCTCAAATAAAACCAATAAAAAGAATTAAAGAATGTTCTAATAATGTTGTTTTAATGTGTGGCAACGATCCATTAAGGAAAGGAATTGATTTTTCAGTTGAAATATTCAAAAATTTACCATATACTCTTCATATCTTTTCGCCTGATCAAAAATTAGTAGAAACTATTTTGGCTAAAAATAATTACCCAAGAAATATTTTATTTTACGGATTTATTGATATTTTAAGCAAAGATTTTGAGAACATTATTAAGAATTCTAAATTCATTCTAAATTTATCTGCTTCAGAAGGTGGTATATCAACTTCTATGCTTCATTGCATGAAAACAGGGCTTGTTCCTATAATGGATAAAGATTCAGGAATTGTCTCATACCAAGGTGGATTAATTATCGATTTATTTAATAATGGAATCTCAAAATCTACTAAAGAAATAGATAATTATATAAAAAATATTACATGGAATGATTATTTAATTCAATCAAATAATGCTACCGAATTCGTATTAAAAAATCATACTATACAAAGTTACCAGAGAGATTTAGTAAAAGTATTTTCTAATTAGTCACTTATAATCTATTTACTTTATTGAAATTGCGCTCTTATCAAATTTTATTTATCAAAAGTTTAGATGATTTTAAAAATTTAACTATTAGCTATTATTAAACTAATTTAAAAAATTTTTTTTATTAAAATAATTTATGAAGAAAATTACAATTAATTTATCTTTTTACAACCAAGATGCAATTTTGAGAAAACATGTAAAGGGATGGGTTTCTTGGCCTAAAGAAATTAGTAATTATTATTCTTTTTGTATTGTAGATGATTGCAGTAAAAATAATGCGATAAATGTTTTAAAAGGGATTAATTACTCTAATCTAGATCTTTCCATTTATAGGGTTAAAGAAGACTTGTATTGCAATATAGCTGGAGTAAGAAACTTATCTGCAAAAAAATGTAAGACGGAATGGATGCTGATATTAGATATGGATACTATGGTTTCTGAAAAATTATCGAAAATTATTCTTGAATTATGTAATGTTCTCCCAGGTAATTGTTTCAAATTTAATAGAAGAATTCCAAATAATCCATTTCACATAAAGAATGGGAAAGAGCATCCAGCTGTTTGTCTGATTAGAAAAGAAGATTATTGGCATATTGGAGGTTGTGAAGAAGATCTAGTAGGAAACTATGGACAAACTGATCCAATTTTTTGGTATAGAGCAAAAGGAAAATTAAAGATTAATTATCAGAAAAATATGTTTTTGGACTATTTGCCTAGGGGATCAGCAAAAATAAAAAGAGATAAATATAAGAACATTAAATTATTTGAACAAAAGAAATTATCTAATGATTGGTCCAAGGACTTTATTAGATTTAGATGGGAAAAAATTTATTAAACCTTTATTTATAAAATTTAAAAAAAAATTAAAAATTCATAGGAAATTTATAAGTGTATAAAGAATATACCTTAGGAAAAATCTAACCTTATAAATAAGAAATTTTATAAATTTTAAAGGAGAGAAAAATATAAATTTCTCTTTTTTATTTTTTTGTATTTTATAAATTAATTTTTCAGTTTTTTCGGCAAATCTGGATGGTAATAAATCTAAGGAATGCTCTTCATATTTTCTATTTCTTTTTCTTAATTCTATTGGCCAATTATGGAATTTAGATTTTTTATTATCTAAATCAAATCCATTAATTATAATATTTGCTTGAAAAGCGGTATGTAATATTGAAAGTTGATCTCTCCTTGTGTATCTGCATAAATGAGAAAACCATATTTCTGAATGATTTATAATTTTTTCATGATTATGATTCCTCAAAAGTATTCCACACCAATATGGTCTCATTTTTAAAATTTTTTTGTTTGTTAAAAAATAATGTTTCAGTTGCTCATATATTTTAAATTGATTAGCAAGATCATATTTTGAGCATATTTTGAATTCACTAAGTAAGTCTCTTCGGTATGAATGAAACGGAACTAGTATAAAAGGCTCATTATCTTTAGGAGTTTTATCTTTAGTAATTTGATCAAGAAAGTCGTCAGGTTTTACTTTAAAAACAATTGTATTATCCAAGTATAAAGAATATTTATATTCAGGAAAAATAATATTTGGTTTTAACTTTAATAGCCTTTGAGATCGATTACTATCTTGAGGAAAAACAGGATCAACAATAATTATTTCCCAGTCTTTGCTTGTCAGTTTTTTATTATCAGTCAAACATACATGCCTATATTTTGAATTCTTTATAAAAGGCTGACTATTTATTAATTGATTAGAACCAATTAAAACTGTATAAATAATTAATTCATCTTTATGAAATTGCAAAACCTATAAAAAATTAATTCAACAACTTAAAAAAATTTAATATAAAAAATAAAATAATTATTTAAAAAATAATATTAATTAATAAATTATTGAAGTAGCAACCATTTAATTAAATCTGATAATCCATCATTGAGTTTAGTTTGTGGTTCCCAACCAAGTAAGTTTTTGGCTTTACTATAGTTTGCACATCTACCTAAATCTCCTACTGGCATGTTCAGATTATGAGTCAATTTTATATCCTCATCAAAATTACTAATTATGATATTAGCAATTTCATTTATTGAAATACAATTATTAGGCCCAATTTGTATTACCCCTTTATTCTCTCCTTTTGAGAAGGATAACTTTATGGCATTTACGATATCCTTTGCATGAACAAATGCTCTTCCTTGATTCCCATCTCCCCATATTTCAAGAATTTTATTATCTTTTAGGCAATAAATTGCTTTCATACAAAGTGAAGGGATGACTTGACTAGTTTTTGAAGAGAAATCACAATATCTACCATAAACGTTATGTAAGGATAGAACTACAGTGTCAGTTATACCCTCTTTTGATAAAAATCCTGATTCAATCTCTCCCATTAATTTGCTCCAACCATATCCAGATTCCGGAAAAGCCGGTAACTGATCTTCTTCAATAAGTGGAGGTGCATTTGTAGAAAGTTGTAAATCTTTTGGAAAAGAACAAGCAGTCCCTACATATATATATCTTTTGGGACGATAATTATAGATTGCCTTTGTAACATTAGAATTTATAACAAGATTGGTCCTAAAAACATATGATTCATTTGAAAAAACAAAACCAATACCTGCAACAACATCTGCAAGATGAATAATTAAATCGCAATTTTGAAATTCATATGCCCATAAAAGATCATAAACGGTTAAGTCAGCTTCAATAAATCTAAGATCATTATAAAGTGCTCCACAGGCATCTTTTAGATTTGAGATTTTACCCCTAGATAAATTATCAATTCCCAAGATCTCATTTCCTTGTTCTTTTGGATAACACCTTAATAAATCTGCTGTTAAATATGAACCAATCATACCTGCACATCCTGTGATTAATATTTTCATAATTTAAAGGAACAGGAATAACTTCATTTTAATTAACTTAAAAGTTTTTTAACACTTTTTTTGAATGTTGCGGCTCTATTTCTCCATGTATGTCTTAACTCTACATGTTCCCTACCAGAATCGGCGATAGTTTGGAATTTTGAATGGTTTATTGTTCCCTTTATTAAATAAACCTTATTTATTAAATCTTCTATTGAATCAAAGCTTAAATAATCTATATTTTCTTGAAATATAATATCTGCATTAGAATTTTTAGAAAAAAGTCCAATTGCACCTGAACCTAGAGCCTCAAAAATTCTTGTGCTTATTATGCCTAAAGGGGATGATGTATGAAGAACGCATTTGGAATTGCTAAGAGTATTAAAATATTCTTTTTGACTAAGTCTTTTGTTATGCAATAAATTTGATAAAAAATTTTTTATTCGACTTTTATAGAAGGGTTTCCAATAAATATTTAAATCTCTGTACTTGTATTTTTTTAATATTGGAAAGTCAAATAAACAATAAAATAACTCAATTTGAATTTTTTTTCTTAAGTCGGGTTGTGATTTTCTGAAATTCCAATTTTGTAATATACCAGAAAAAAATAAATCATATTTTCTATACTTTAATTTTCTTTTTCTATACTTACTGACGTTTCTGTGACTACATGCAAGAGGTAAAAATATTGAAGAAATATTTTTTTTATTCCAAAGATCAAAGTCATGGAGATGAGTAAAAACTAAATCAAATTTATATCTCATGATTTCACTTAATTTATTATCAAGTCTGGCATATTCTTTATTTAAAAATAAAACATGCTTAATTCTTTCATCAGAAAAATGATTTTTTATATTTGTATATGTGATCTCGTTAATATTTGGATTATCTAATAACCAGCCATGATTATAAAAAATCAAATTAGGTATAAATTTTGCTTTTTTGCATAATTCTTTAATAGATATTTCTTTATTATTTGAATAATGAAAATATTTACTTGATATCTCTTTTAAAGCTTTAATAAATTCATATTGATATGATGATGATTTATAATTTTTAAAATTAGGTCCAACTATAATTATCTTCATAAAAACAATACTTCCATTTAATAATTAATATAAAATTTTGTTAGGTATTTTGTGATTGGAATAAAAAACTATTTTTTAACTTATAGAATATCAAATCATTCCATAATTTTTAAAATCATGAAACATTAGACTCTTATCATTTTTGCAAAATAACTCTACGTAGGCCCTTTCAAAATAATGAGGTACTTCCGAATCATGACCATTTTTAGAATGCTTCTCTATTTCCAAAAGGTAATTTTCATAAGTTCTTTTAGTATTCTTTAATATTAAATCTTTGGTAACTGCAAAGGTGCTTTTTTTGCAAACATAAATATTTTCGACTTTAATATCTTTATTAATAAAATGATTAAACCAATTATCGAAAGGTCTGATAGAGGATGGGTTAATAGGAACACCATTTCTTTTGTCTAAACTAAATTTAATTTCTTTTTCAGGTATTCTAAAAATATGACCAGTTAAGAACCCAGATCTATTTTTTAGAATATCTATGTAATCAAGAATATATCTTATTTTTTTTGATTTCTTAGGATTCGCAAACATACTGTCAGTTGAAAAAAGAATTATGTCAGGGAGATTTTCGTAATTATTTACTATAAAGTGGAATTTGTCATAAGCATCAACCCCAATATTTTTAGTTGGTATTCCAAATTTTTTATTTTTTTTATTATAAATAACTACTTCTATACCTAATTTTAGGCATTCTTTTTCTATCTTTTTATAATTCCCTTCAAAAACTGATATAAGTGTTGTTAATTTCATATTTTTTTTAATGAATATTTTGTGAGATAATTAAATTTAAATTTAACTAAATAATCTTTTAAAAAACTTTTTATTAAGTAAGATGAAATTAGAGAATTTCAAGATTTTGTTTCTATTTTAAATTTTTTTGTTTAAATTTAATATAGTCGATGGAGTTAGTTATTTTAAAAATAAATGCGAATTCTATTCAATTTTTTTAAATTTATTTTTTTAAAAATAATTTTATTAATACAACTTATCAGATATAGGGTTTTCAGAAAACCATTCTCCAGAAATAAAATAGAATTAATAAAGCATCGATTAAATTTTTATTCATATAGTTTAAGTACTAGAAAGCCCATATCTTGTAATTCAAACTATTCTTTTAAAAAAGATATCTCAGGAGATTTTTTTAATATTGAAATAAGTAAATTAATTGGCTACAACGGGGCATTTGTCTATGATGGGCAAGCACCTTTATTAAAAACTGCTATAGAAATATATAAAAATCCAGGAATTGATTTAGAAGAGTCTTATTTATATAAATTTTATCAAAACTTTCAACCTAAAAATTTTGGAGAACTCTATAAACTAAAAAAGAAAAATTCTCTCCACGATCTCTCATCGAGATTAGACTTTAAACCATGGATAAATAATTTTCCAAATCATAATAAAAAATCTAAAGGTATTTTCGGACCAATTGAGAAAAATGAAATAGAACATAGACTCTTAAGGTTAAAAAATATTTTTATTAACATTCAAAAATTTGGCTACATTCCTAATCACTTTGATATGATTGAAGGATATTTAATTCTATTTGAAAATGATTATAAGTTTTTAATAACTTCTGGACATCATAGAGTGGCTGCTTTAAAAACCCTTAATATATTTCAAAGTGAAAAATATAAGCATATATTAGTTAAATTTGATCGCAAAAGGTCTAGTAAAAAAATTATTGATATTAAAAATATTAATAGATGGCCTGCGATATCATCTTTGTATTGTAGTAAAGAAGATGCATTAGAATTCTTAAAAAAATTTTGCTTAGTATAAAAAGATTAATTATTTGAAAGTCATTTTGATTTATCAGCAACCTTATATAAGTTGGAATTTTATAATTCTATAAGTTATTAATAAGTATATTCAGGCAAATAATTCTTATTAAAAAAAATTTATTTCCCAAATCAATTAATTATGATTCTTTCAAAATTTTATAATCAGAATAAGGATATCCTAGATAAAATAATCTATATTATTAAAATTCTTGATAGAAAATATTTATATAAATTATTATTACTTTTCATTAGCTTTATATTT
>MDTA01146666.1_pt1 | contig 13575 bp, 11 predicted proteins | sample 811151 | NCBI WGS metagenome assembly MDTA01 (sample SAMN05326648, study PRJNA326480) | marine metagenome | isolation source: seawater | place: Indian Ocean: South | collected 2010 | reverse complement strand
TGAAGGAAAATTAGATATTAATAACTCTACTTTTTTCTCTGACAAATTTAATTTTTATAGTGGTTCAATTAATTCAAAATACACAGATGTTGAACTAAACTTTAGAGGGTATGATTCTCCTATCCTCACTTCCAGTAACGTTAGTTTATTCTACGATATTGATAATAAAATTTTTGATATAAATAATGATTTTTATGGTGATTTTAGTTTTAGCTTACCTTACTATCAAGTTCAAACATCGTTAAATAATGTTAGGTGGTTGGTAATGGAAAACAGCATTAAATTTTCAAATAGTGAAAATTCAACAGCAATGTCTTCCGTACTATCCAAGAGCAACAAATTTTTGGACTGGTCTCTACCTGTAGAAAAAGCAAATATAGATTTAAATGAAAAAACTCTGACACTTAACGGTGTGAATGAGTTGCAGGTTTCTGATGCATATATTATTCCTAACCGTGAGACAGTTTTAATAAGAGAAAACTTTGTTATTGATGAATTAACAATGGCAGAGTTAATATTAGATACATTAAATGAGTTTCATAAGTTTGTTGACGCAAACATTAAAGTAGAGTCAAAAAACAAGTTTGAGGGAAAGGGAATATATGAATATATAAATTTTAATGAAGATACATTTAAAATTCCTTTTTCAGAGTTTGAGTTAAGAGATATGGAAGATGAATCGGGGAATGTTAGGTTAGCTACATTCTCATCAGGCTCCGTAGATAAGTCAAGCCCAATCTTAATGGAGCCTGGGTTTAATTTTTTTGGAAATATTGAATTATTCTCAAGTAATGAACAGCTGCTTTTCAACGGAAGCATAATACCATCTGAAGTTGAAGGTTTTAAATTTGACGATGCTATATCTTTTAATGAATACTTTATTCCAGGAGAGGAGTTAGCTCTCAATATATCTGATTCAGATGACTTTTTTGTTTCTTCAATTTCAAGAAACTCTAATTATTTGTTTTTTGATTTTTTTAAGAATCCTGTTAAAAAGAAAAATTTAATTTTTTTTAACCCCTTCGGACAATTATCATATGATTCATATAATAATAGTTATTTGATTGAAACCAAAGAAAAAAGAAATCAAGATGTCTATAATGGTAATTCATTACTATATAACCCTGACGAAAAATCTCTTTCTTTTGAAGGTAAAGTAGACATCATTGATAATGATAATGATTTCAAAGTGTTTACCTCAATGACAGCACAGTCTAATTTAGACTCCATGAATATTCAATCAGAAGCATTAATGGTAATTGATGTAAACTTAAGAAAACAATTAATTGATAAACTAGCACTTGCTTTCATTGAAAATATAGAAACTTACGGTGCGCCTATTGCTCATGATAATGAACAAGATGTTCTTGTGAGGTTGTCTGATTTGATTGGTAATCAAAACGTGATCGCTTTTGAAAATTTAATACTTAGTGAATACAAGTCCCTTGTTGATGCTGACCCTTTACTAAATAGCATGTTTGTTTTTTCAAACTCCAATCTTTCCTGGTCTCAGAAAGAAAAATCGTGGTATAACACCTCTGTTCTTAATTTATCAAATATTGGTTTAGATGATATTAATGCATCAATTGATGGCTTTATTGAAATCAAATATACAAATGAGTATAAATATAATTTTAAATTATTTCTTCAGCCAACGCCGGAACTTTGGTTTTTCATGGATTACGATGGGAATAAGCTAAATGCCTTTTCTTCTGATTTTGATTTTAATGCAGAACTATCAGAGATAACCTCCTCATCAAAAGATAAATTTATTCCTCTTTATACAGTGGATGAAGAGTATATACTAACTTTTATTAATAATTTTCGTCTAACATACTTTGATATAACAGAACCTTATGATTTAAAATCTCCTTCAGACACATTCTTAGAGGACGAGGTTTTTGAAACAATATCTGACGATGACGATGATGGATTTTAATCATATATTATTAAAATAAAATTCACAATTAATTAAATTTGCTCGCATGTCTGTCAAAGATTATATAGAAAAAAATAAAGAAAAATTTCTCTCTGAACTTTTTCAACTTTTAAAAATTCAATCTGTTAGTGCCGACTCAAAGTTTAAAGAAGAGGTAGATAAGGCTGCAAATTGGTTAGTTGGCGAGTTTAATAAACTTGAATTAGATAATGTTGAAAAGATTCAAACTAAAGGACATCCAATTGTTTATGCAGAAAAAATTTTAGATAAAACTTTTCCTACCATTTTAGTCTATGGACACTATGATGTACAGCCAGCCGATCCATATGAGCTTTGGGACACCCCCCCATTTGAACCAACTATTAAAAATGAAAAAATATATGCAAGAGGTGCATGTGATGACAAAGGCCAGATGTATATGCATCTTAAAGCTTACGAGACTTTAAAAAATATCGAAAATATAAATTTCAACATAAAATTTATGATTGAAGGAGAAGAAGAATGTGGATCAGACAGCCTTGAAGATTTTGTTGTTTCTAACAAAGAAAAACTTTCTGCAGATGTAATTGTAATTTCAGACACAAGCATTATTAATAACGAAAACCCATCAATAACAATTGGACTTAGAGGATTATCTTACATGGAGGTTGAACTAACTGGACCTAATAGAGACCTTCATTCTGGAACTTATGGAGGAGCTGTAAATAACCCAATTAACGAATTATGTAAAATCATATCTTCTCTCAAAGACGAGAGGGGTAAAATATTAATTCCTGGTTTTTATGATGATGTTAAAAGTTATGATCAAATGACCAGAGACGAAATAAATAAAGTTCCTTTTGATATAAATGAATTTAAGTCTCATATTAAGATTGGAGATGTTTATGGAGAAGACGGCTACTCAACAGTTGAGAGAATAGGCATTAGGCCAACTTTAGATGTTAATGGTATATGGGGCGGGTATACTAATGAAGGAGCAAAGACAGTATTGCCATCTAAAGCATACGCAAAAATTTCAATGAGGCTTGTTGCCAATCAGTCAAGTAAAAAAATTTCAAACCTTTTTTCTGAACACTTAAAGAAACTTTGTCCAGAATCATGCACAATTAAAGTAACAGAACACCATGGGGGTGAGCCGTGTATTGTTAATACAAACACAAAAGGATACAAAGCTGCATACAATGCATTTAAAGAAGTTTGGAATAAGGAACCAGTTCCAACATATGACGGTGGGAGCATACCAATTGTGGCATTATTCAAAAAAGAATTAGGTCTTGATTCAATTTTGATGGGCTTTGGTTTGGATGAGGACGCTATTCATTCTCCAAATGAATCTTATGGTTTATTTAATTTTTACAAGGGCATAGAAACCATTACCTCATTTTATAAAAACTTTTCTTCTAATGAAAAATAGTATTCTTGCTAAATTATTATTCTTTATTCTCTTTACTCAAAATATTTTTGCTCAGATTCTTGAGCCAATTTCGTGGGAATTCCATGTGGATAGCTCAGAGTTAAAATCCTCAGGAAGTTTAAATCTTACTTTTACACCCACAACAGAAATAGGTTGGTATATTTATTCCTCAGACAACGATCCTGATAGTGGGCCAAGAACAGAATTTGAGTTTTATCCGAATAAGACATATAAAATTGAAGGAAGTATTGTTCCCGTAAACGTTCAAACTAAGTATGATGAAGTATGGGAGGCTAATGTCCGCTATTTGGATAATAAAGGCTCTTTCAGCCAAAAAATTATTTTATCAAATGATAATCCATCTATTAGTGGGTATATATCATATCAAGTCTGTTCCGAAATAGAGAAAATGTGTATTCCTTTAGAAAAAGATTTTATTTTCTTTAATTCTGATATTAGAGAAAACATATCCTATGATCAAGAGATGTTAATCTTTGAAGAGGAAAAATCTTTATTATCATTTATGCTTTTTGCTTTTTTTGCTGGATTTCTTGCGATACTAACCCCATGTGTTTTTCCTATGATACCATTAACGGTATCTTATTTTGCAAATAAAAAAAGTTCTAAAAAATCTTATTTTGAGGCTATTGTTTTTGGTCTTTCTATTATATTAATTTTCACTTTTCTCGGCGTATTTTTATCTTTGATTATGGGACCGCAGTCGGCAAATGAACTCGCTACGTCCTGGATACCGAATTTAATTTTCTTTCTACTATTTGTCCTTTTTGGGCTTTCTCTTATAGGGTTTTTTGAACTCACCATCCCCTCAAATATTATAACATCCTTTGATAAAAAATCTCAAGAAGGGGGTCTAATTGGAGTGTTTTTTATGGCATTTACTCTTGTATTAGTTTCCTTTTCATGCACAGGCCCATTAGTTGGGAGCATATTAGTTCAATCAGCAAGTGGTTTACAAATTAAACCTATTCTTGGGATGCTTTCCTTCTCTTTCGCTTTTTCGTTACCCTTTACTATGCTTGCAATCTTTCCTCAAAAACTACAAAGTCTACCGAAATCAGGTAACTGGATGGTTACACTTCGTGTAATTTTAGGTTTTATTGCAATTGCATTTTCGCTAAAGTTTTTAAGTGTGGTTGACAAAGCTTATCATTTTAATTTACTAGATAGAGATTTATTCTTGTTAATATGGATTGTTTTGTTTTTCATTCTATCTCTATACCTTTTAGGCTTTGTTAAGCTTCCAGACGGTTATCTTAAAAATAAAAACCTTAAAATTAGAATTCTTGCATTACTTTTTTCTTTATTATCTCTTTACTTAGGTTCGGGGCTATTTGGGAATAGGCTTTCATATTTAGCTGCATACCTCCCCCCACTAGGTGAAACATATTTTGATTTAAATACTTTTTCCCGTAAAAGTTACTTTGAAGATGTAAAAGAATATGATGAGGAATTATCAAATGTTAAATATTCTAACATTTTAAAATTGCCCTATAACCTTAAAGGTTTTTTTGACTACGAAGAGGCGTTAATCTATTCTAAGAAAAATAATAAACCGATGCTGCTTGATTTTACTGGCCACGGATGTGTTAATTGTAGAGATATAGAATCGAGGGTTTGGCCTGATCAAAGAGTTAGAGACTATTTGAATAATAAGTATATTTTAGTTTCACTTTATGTTGATGATAAAACACAACTCCCAGAAAAAGATTGGTATACCTCTAAATACGATTCAAAAATTAAAAAGACAATTGGAAAACAAAATGCTGATTTTCAAATCACTAGATTTAACAATAATGCTCAGCCATTTTATGTGGTTATAGATCCATTTTCAGAAAAAATTATATATCGCCCATGGGGATACGAGTTGAATGTAGAAAGTTATATTTCTCATCTAGAAAATGGTATTTTAAAGTTTTATGAAGAATAGTCTAATCTCTTCCTTATTAATATTTTTGTTTTCCTGCAATACAAAAACGAATATAGTATTAGACAAGTCAATGGACCAGATAATTGTAGAAGATGATGTTAATGCTCCGATCGAATATTTATATGGCATTAACCTAGATTCTTTTAGTCACATAACTAAAAAAATTAAATGGGGACAAAGTTTTTCAAATATTCTAAGTAGAAACGGCGTCTCAAACAAAGATATTTATGATGCATCTCTTTTATCTAAAGAAGTGTTTAATTTAAAAAAGATAAAAAAGGGAAATAACTATACATTATTTTTTGAAAAAGAAACGAATAGAGTTTCTCATTTTATATATGAGTCAAGTAATTATGATTATTTAGTATGTAGTTTTTATCCAGAAATATCTTTTAAAAAAGTTGAAAAGAACATTTCTTATATTGAAAGACAAATTTCTGGAACAATTGAATCAAGTTTATACATTAGTTTTTCAAATAATAACTTTCCCGTTGATTTAGTTAATTTAATTGTAGATGTTTTTGCGTGGCAAATCGATTTCTTTAGAATAACACCTGGGGATAATTATAATATAATTTATACTGAAGAGGTCATAGATGGTGAGGTTGTTGGGGTTAAGGATATAAAAGCGGCTAGGTTTACTCATAACAAAAAGCCATTTTTTGCTTTTAGCTATGACCAAGGAATGGGAAATGATTTTTTTGATGATCAAGGGAAAAGCCTTAGGAAAACTTTTTTAAGGTCTCCTCTAAAGTTTTATAGAATTTCTTCTAAATACCAGAAAAAAAGATTTCATCCAGTACTTAAGAGATACAGGGATCATCTAGGCACAGATTATGCGGCTCCAAGAGGAACATCAATATTTTCTGTAGCTGATGGAAAAGTTATAGAGGCTAGGTACACAAGGAATAATGGCTATTATGTTAAGATAAAACATAACAATATTTTTTCCACTCAGTATTTACATATGTCAAAATTTGCTAAAGGAATTAAACCTGGAAGATTAGTAAAACAAGGAGAAATAATTGGTTATGTTGGTTCCACAGGTCTAGCAACAGGCCCTCATGTATGTTTCAGGTTTTGGAGGAACGGAAGGCAAGTCGATCCATATAAGCAAAATGATTTACCTCAAGGTGATCCAGTAAACCCCAACCACTTAAGTGCTTTTAATTATGTAAAAGAAAAATATTTTAAAAAGATTGAAGGTTAATACTTTTCAGCCTTCTTCTCAGCTATTTTAGCTATATCCTTAAGTACTTTAAATAAGAAATCAATGTCTTGCTTTTCTCTTCTATGATTAACACAGTTGATTCTTAATACATTTTCACCATTAATTTTTGTGCCAGAAAGAAAAACCCTTCCATCTTCTTCAATCATTTCTGTTATCATTTTATTTAATAAGGAGTCTGAAACTTTTGTATCGTTACTTACATATTTAAAACATAATATAGATAACTCCGGGAAGTGTAGTGGTTGAAAAAGAGGATCTTTTTCTGCTATTTGATAAGCATACCTAGCCATATCAATATCGTTCTTAATGCTTTTTTTTATTTTATTATATCCAAATGTTTTGATAGTCATCCATACCTTAAGAGCTTTAAAATCCTTAGAGAGCTGTATGCTATAGTTCATGAGATCATCTCTTTCTTCAATTTCTACTCCACCTTGAAGATATTCAGGAATTAAGCTAAATGTTTTTTTTAAGTGCTCTTTATTCTTTACAATAACACACGCAACTTCAAAAGGAACAAATAGCCATTTATGAGGATTTATTAATATTGAATCCGCTTTATCAAACCCTTTAAAACTTTTTTTATAAGAAGAAAGGCTTGCTGCCGGACCCCCATAAGCCGCATCTATCATAAACCATAGATTAAATTCCCTACAAATTTTGGATATTGAGTCTAGTGGATCAATAGATCCGGTATTTGTTGTTCCCGCCGTCCCTATTACTCCAATAGGTAAAAGATTTTTATTTAAATCATCCCTGATTTTTTCTCTTAATTTTTTTGTCTGAAGCTTAAATTCATTATCGACCTCAATTTTAACTAAATTATTAATTCCTAAACCAAGAATATCCATAGCCTTGTCGATACTTGAGTGTGATTCTTTAGAAACATATATTCTCATCTTCTTGCTCCCGTATATACCATCTTTGTTGATCGAGGCTTGTCCTTTAATTTTTCTTATAATAGCAATATTCATAAGATTTGCAACAGACCCTCCACTAACAAAGACACCCCCACTTTTTTTATTGTGATAACCTATAAATTTTGAGATCCAGTCTATAGATATTTTTTCAATTTCTGTATTAGCAGGTGCGCTATGCCATTTTAAATTATTTTGATTTAGTGCACTTTTTAAAAATTCTCCAATAACTCCAATTTGATTTCCGCTTCCTGTTATATAACCATAATAATTTGGACTTGGATTAAAATTTGAATATTTAAGTAAGTTTTTATCAAGATGATTTAGCACATCTTGTGGTTTGCATTGTTTGTTTTTTTCTGCTAAATGAAAAATCTTTTTAATTTCTGAAGGAGTTTTATTCTCATAAATTTTCTCTCCTCTAAGTTTTTGGGAGTACCAGCTCTCAATTATTTTATTAGATTGATTAACTAAATCCCTGAAAGTTTTTTTAGAAAAATCCATTCTAGTTAGTTTGAGTACTCTTTTCTTGTGGGAACAAAAACATCGATTAACTCACAATCAGTTAATGCTTTTCCAGAATGCGTTACATTTGATGGAATAACACAAACTTCATCTTTTTTTAAGGTTTTTACTTTATTATTTATTTCTAATTCAAAGGTTCCATTTTTGACATATAAAGTTTGTTCATGGATGTGGTCATGAGGAGGGATTTCACTTCCTTTTTTGACTTTCCAAAATGCTAAAGTCATTTCCTTTCCATGAATAAACTTTCCTTTAAACCCTGGGATTATTTCTTTTCCTAAAATATTCTTTAATTTATTTATCATTTTTCTCCCAATATCTTTTTAAACCAGTAACACTCATATAAGGTGGATTAGCTGCAAAATATTGATCGATTAATTCATCGCTAATATTTGCTGTTTGCATTTTTTTATAAACATATTCATTAAATTTTTTAGTTAGAATTCCATCATCTAAAAAAATTGTTCTTTTCTCCTTTATCCACAAAGACCAATCAGATAAAGCTAATCTAAGTTCATCGATATGATTTTTTACATTTTTGTGCTCGCCGAAATGGGTGAGATATATTTTTTTTGGATTTTCTCTTTCCAACATTTTGAGACTGTCCTCCCATTTTTCCAAATTAATATCTGGCGGTGGGCAAGCAGGCAGAACTGGACCATTGTGTATTTTGGCTCCCGCCATATCACCGGTAAAAACACTATCATCAAAACCCCAAGCTATGTGGTGGCTTGCGTGTCCAGGAGTATGGAAAGCCTTAAATTCTAAGCTCCCTATCTTAATTATTTGGTTATCATCAACTGATATTACGTGTTCTGAGTTAATGCCTTCTACACTTCCCCACAATCTATCCATCTGATCCCCATAAATTTTTGTCGCAGAGGACATAAGTTTTTCTGGAGAAATAAGGTGCGTGGATCCTTTTGGGTGAACATATATATTAGCCCCATTTCTTGCAAACTTCCAAGCTCCCCCAGAATGGTCAAGATGAATATGGGTTACTAAAACGTTTTTTATCTTATTAATATCAATATTTATTTTTTTTAGAGAGTTTTTGATGTTATTGTAATAAATAGATGGGCCTGTTTCTATAAGAACAAGATCATTATTATCTTTAATCAAAAAGCATCCTATTGCGGCTTTTTTATTCAAAAAATTTATATCAATTATTTTAATCATATTTACTAATATTATTTAAGTATTTATGTTATCAAAAAAATCTAAGGATATTTTTCAAGATTATATGCCTGGGAATATATGTTTTGGTTGTGGAAAAAGCACAAAGAATGGACTTCATATAAAAAGTTATTGGAAGGGTGACGTATCGGAGTGTGTTTGGGTACCAAAAAGTACTCATCAAGGATGGAAAGGTGTAATGAATGGTGGGATAATTGCAACAATTATTGATTGCCATGTAATGGGAACATCAATGGCATATGCATATAAAAATGAAAATAGGGAATTAGGCTCATCTCCAGAGTATAAGTATGCAACGGGAACAATGAAGATCAAATATTTAAAACCAACACCTAACAATAAAGTACTATTAAGAGCCAAAATATTATCTTATTCAGAGAAAAAGGTTCATGTCTCATGTGAACTTTTTTCCAAGGGAGAAGTTACAGTTATTGGTGAAGTAGTTGCGTTTCGTGTTTATGATAGTAGCAAAGAAAAAAATCTATTTCAAATTTAAATGCCTGAGGCATAAATGATGCCTCCTAAAAGTAGTCTTACAAATCTTTCATCTTTATAGGTTTCTCCTCTATGACCAAGTCCTGTATAAAATGATCTTCCTCCATCAAACTCATGATACCATGTTATTGGATGATATTTTCCATTTTTACCACCATTGTATGAGTCTTCTTCTAAATTAAGTAATTCTTTAATATAGGGTTTATAATCTTTGAAATTATACCATTCGTCCTCTATATTCCAGGTTTTATTAAGATGCTTAGTTGAAATATGTTTTCTGTCCACTGTTCGTATTTTTGCTTCTTGAATTTCTGGGTGATTCAAAAAGTATGCACCCACTAATCTACCATACCATTCCCAATCATACTCAGTATCTGTTGCTGAGTGTATTCCAACAAAACCCTTCCCTGATCTAATGAATTTTTTCATTTTTTCTTCCTCATCCTTATTAAGTATATCAAGAGTTGTACATAAAAATATTAAAACGTCATTTTTTTGAAGGATTTCATCAGATAGAAATTCCGAACTGTTGGTAACTGTAACATTAAAATTATTTTCTTTACCAAGCCTTGTAATAAGATTAATTCCTTCCATGATTGCTTCATGGTGAACGAAACCTTGAGTTTCAGTAAGCACCAATACTGAGAAGCTATTATTTATTGAAAAATACTTTTCACTTAAATATTTTTTCTCTGGAATAAGATTTAAACAAAAAAGGAGTGAAACAAGGAATGTTTTAATAGTCATAATTAATATTATCTTTATAAAGATAATGAAAATTGGATCCCTTTTTTTTTTAATGGTTATAACGTCTTGTTCTTTTGATGAAGGACAAGAAAGACAAAATGAGTGGATTGAAAAAAGGGTAAATTTTCTCCTTTCTGAAGATGGTTATTTAAACTTAGCGGGCCTATTCAACGTGTCTCAGGGTTATTATTCTATGGGTTCTGATACATTAAATGATATTGTTCTTCCAAATGTATTTCCTAAAGATTTTGGAAAAGTTTTTGTTACAGACACAACGATTTCCTATGAATTTTATGAAAAGGTTTTATATAAAGATTCAATTAAGACAACAAAAACATTTGTGAATAACTTTAAAAAAGAAGAATATTTTACATGGAAGAACTTTAGAATGTATGTACACTTTGATTCAGGCGTAAAGGCTATAAGGCTAAGAGACATGAATCATCCACTTTTAGATCAAAAGATTAAACTAGACATGTTTAACTATGATAATTCATATGAGGTTATCGGCAAGTTTTTACCATATAATGCCGAAAAAAAAATAAAATTATCTAATGTACAAGGGGGTACTTTTTATGATAAAATCCCAGGTAAACTCGTATTTAAATTATTGGGAAAAGAGTACGAGTTAGAACCAACATATGCTAATAGCGGTAATTTCTTTGTTGTCTTTGGTGACGTTACAAATGGAAACACAACCTATGGAGGTGGAAGATTTATGTATGTAAATCTTCCTGACGATAATGGAAATGTTACTCTTAACTTTAATGAATCTTTTAATCCACCATGTGTTTTCTCTTCGTTTACAACCTGCCCAATACCTAGTAAAAATAACATTTTAAATATTCCAATTACTGCTGGAGAAAAAAATTATAATGGATTATCATTTAGTAGCGTCTATCAATAAATTTTTCTAAATTAGAGATGTTGTAAGCTTAATTAAATATGTTACGAAGAAATTTTATTAAAAACCTTGCACTTTCTGCACCATTAATCTCCTGTATGAATTTTAAAGAAAATAACGAGCTATTTTTCGATATTGGTTTAGCCCAATGGTCCTTTAATAGAGCGCTTAATTCGGGTACTATGAATAACCTTGATTTTGCTTTGATAGCAAAGGAAAAGTATAACATTACTACAGTTGAATATGTTAATCAGTTTTTCTTCGATAAAGCAAACGACAAGAAATACCTCTCGGAAATGTTAAAAAGAACAGAAGACAATGGCATTAGGAACTTTTTAATAATGATTGATGATGAAGGTGATTTGGGTGATACAAATAAAAATAAAAGAAACTTATCTGTTGAAAATCATAAAAAATGGGTTGAAGCAGCTAAATTTTTAGGATGTGACCACATAAGGGTTAATGCTCAGGGATATGGATCCGAAGATGAAATTTCAAAAAATGCTTCCGAATCATTATCTGCCTTGGGCGAATTTTCAGAGCCTTTTGGTATTGACATTATTGTAGAGAATCACGGAGGATATTCTTCTGATGCTAATTGGTTAGTAAATGTTATAAAAAATACAGGAAGAAAAAATATTGGTACTCTTCCAGATTTTGGTAATTTCTGCGTAAGGAAAACCCAAGATAATTTGTCAGACTGGGGCGCAACATCAGATGATTGTTCTTACGAGTATGATAAATATTTGGGAGTCAAACAGATGCTCCCTTATGCGAGAAGTGTAAGTGCGAAAAGTTATAGCTTTGATAATGATGGAAACTCGATAGAAATAGATTATTATCGAATGTTAAAAATTATAAAAGAATCTGGATATAAAGGGTACATCTCAATAGAGTATGAAGGTGATAAACATTCTGAGGAAGAAGGAATTAGATTGACACAAAATTTGCTTATTAAGGCAGCCTCTTCCGTCTAGCCTTTACTGTTTACAAAAACCCCTGTTAGAATTAAAATCATCCCTCCGACCTGGATAATATTAATTATTTCTCCATCAGCAATTCCGATAAAAATAGCAACTATCGGCATTAGATATGTAACCATAGATGCAAATACCGTATCTTTTATTTTAATTAGATTATAAAATATCAATGTTGCAACAGAGGTACTTAAAAACCCTAAGACAAACACATAAAAAAACTCTAACTTGTAACTTTCATAATTATTCATATGATCAATAAAAGGTGTCTCACTTAATAAAATATAAAAAGTAACCGGAAGAATAGAAACAATAGAAAAGCTAGTAATTGTAACAGGCTTCAAATGATTAAGATGATATTTAATTAGGTTAAGGTTTATACCATACAATAATGTAGCTAAAACAACAAAAAGACCAAATACATTATTCCCTATGACACCAACTTTAGAAGAAAAAATAATTAGTATAGTTGTGCCTATAAAACCAGTAATTAAACCTATTATATTATTTTTAGTAGCATTTTGTTTATAAAAAATAACACCTATTAGGAGAGCAAAAAACGGTGTTAAAGATGTTAAAACTCCCGATGTTGCACTGTCAATATTTGTCTGTGCAATGGGGTAAAGGAAATAAGGAATAACATTACCTACTATTCCTGAAATAAATAAAATTAAGTAATCTTTTTTTTTAATTTCTTTAAAATTCTTACCAAGGAATGGAATTAATACCACTGCAGCAAATGTTAGTCTTAAAGAACCAATCTCATAAGGTGATAAGGAAACTAAAGCTTTCTTAATAAGGATAGGTGAGCTGCCCCAAATAAGACTTAAAATAAATAATAAAAACCACGGATATAATTCTTTTTTAAAAACCATGTAATAAGACTTATTTATTAAAGACAGTATCTATTTCCTCTAATATTTCTAACGAGCTACTCTCTTTTTCACTGTGAACAAGCTTAAGTCTATAGGGTTTGAAGTTATCAATACCTCTGAAGTAATTATTGTAATGTCTTCTCATCTCAATAAGACCAAGCTTTTCACCTTTCCAACGAATGGAAAAATCAATATGTTTCCTCACAGCATTTATTCTGTCAGTAATAGATGGGCTTTTTTTATGTGTTTTGTTTTTCATAAAATGCTTTATCTCATTAAAAATCCACGGATTACCGATGGCTGCCCTACCAATCATTATACCGTCAACATTATATCTTTCTTTATATTCTATAGCTTTTTCTGGTGAATCTATATCACCATTGCCAAATATTGGTATGTTGATTCT
>MDTA01149884.1_pt1 | contig 13577 bp, 17 predicted proteins | sample 811151 | NCBI WGS metagenome assembly MDTA01 (sample SAMN05326648, study PRJNA326480) | marine metagenome | isolation source: seawater | place: Indian Ocean: South | collected 2010 | reverse complement strand
ATTCTTTTTTTTGATCTTGAAATAAGTATCATTTTTCTTACACCTAAATCTTTAATAATTTGAGCACCAATACCATAATACTTTAATATATTATTACCATAATTTTGTTCTAAAATTTTCTGTTTTGCTGATTTTTGATCTTTAATAATAATTAAAGCAAACTCTTTAAATTTGTTAAGATAATTCAAAGATTTTAAAACCAATTTGTTTGTGATATTTAATTTATTTCCTAAATTAATTGATATAACCCTTATTCTTGAAGGCACTCCTTTTCTAAATCGACCTTTTTTAATAACAAAATTATTTGAATTATCTAACTTGCTTCTATAAGTTTTTATTTCAAGATTTTTTTTTCTAAATTTAATCATTTTATTTTTTACCGGATAAACTAATTTTTGATTTTTTAATTTAAAAGATATCAAATCTTCAATACTAGCAATCTTAATTTTATGTTTTTTTGAAAATTTAATTAAATCTTTCATTCTTGCCATGCGACCGTCTTCATTCATAACTTCACAAATAACGGCACTTGGATTTAATTTTGCTAACTTTGAAATGTCAACAGATGCTTCTGTGTGGCCGGCTCGTTCTAATACTCCTCCATTTCTTGAAATTAGCGGAAAAACATGTCCTGGTGATACTATATCTTTTTTTTTTACTTTTTTGCTTATAGCAACTTTAATCGTTTTAGCTCTGTCATAAGCAGATATTCCTGTAGTGATTCCTTTCTTGGCTTCTATTGAAACTGTAAAAGCGGTTTGCATTCTTGATTTATTAATTGCTGACATTAAAGGCAAATTTAATTTAGAAACTTGGCTTTGTGTAAGGGACAAGCATATAAGTCCTTTTCCGTGAGTAGCCATAAAATTAATATTTTTTGAATTACATTTTGAAGCCGGAATAACCAAATCTCCTTCGTTTTCTCTATTTTTATCGTCAACCAAAATAAACATTTTACCCCTTTTGGCCTCTTTGATGATTTCTTTGATAGGTGTTAAAAACTTTTTTGTCATTTATTTGTATTTAATAAATATTTTCCAAATAGATCAAATTCTACATTCACTAAAGAGCCAGTTGTTAATTTTACTAAATTTGTTAATTTTAAAGTATGAGGTATTATTGTGATCTGAAAACCATTTTTAGTAATTTTTGAAACTGTTAAAGAAACTCCATTAATTGAGATAGAGCCTTTTTCAATTATAAATTTAAAAAATTTTTTTTCTATCATGAATTCAACAACCCATGATCTATCAATTATTTTTATACTTTTAACTTTAGCTGTAGTGTCAACATGTCCTTGGACATAATGACCAGAAATTTTAGAGCCAAACTTTAATGATTTTTCTAAATTTACTAAATTACCTATTTTAGCTTTTTTAAAATTAGACCTTTTAAGAGTTTCTTTTGAAAGAAAAAAAAGAAAAGAAGACTTCATAATTTTAATTAATGTTAAGCAAACCCCATCAACACTTACAGACTCCCCAATGTCGCTTTTTTTAAATTTTATATTTGATTGAATTTCAATTACAGAGCTGCCAGAAACATACTTTTTACTTTTTCTGATATTTTTAATCTTGCCCAAGTTATAAACAATACCATTAAACATTTTTTAACTTCACTTTAAATAAATCATCCTCAAATAAATTAACATTAATTTTCTTCATTTTACCCTTTAAATTATTAATTTTAAAATTTAGTTGTCCATTTTTTCCAAGATTTTTATTGGATTTAAATAAATATAAATCATTAATTAAGTTCTGCTTAGTAAATGAATATAAAAAAGTAATTCCTGACTCTAAAAAAACACGAGTATAACCAAGTCTTTTAATTTTTGTTAAAATAATATTAAGATCTTCCTTATTATTTTTTTTATCGAACAAAATAAATTTTACTCCTCTTTTCTTAAAATACTTAAAAATTTTGTTATTCTTTTTAGTAGTTATAACAAAAATTTTTCTTTTATTTTTAGTTTTAAAAAGTTTGAGATTTTTATTTAATTTTAGGAAACGATCAACTATAAAAATATCTGGTGATTTCTTTTCTAAACCATTTATACGGCAGTCGAGTTGAGGATTGTCATCGTTAATAGTTTGATGAGTTGTTAAAATACAATCATACATCGATCTTAATAAGTGAGCTCTTCTTCTAGAGGCACGATTTGAAATCCATTTTTCTTTCTTATTTTTACTAAAATAGTCTTTAGATATTGCGATTTTTGCATCGATAAAAGGAATTTTTGATTTATGATGCAAAAAATAACTTTTATAAAAATCTTTATTTCTTGAAGGTGCTATTTTTTTAATATTTATTTGATTTTTTTTTAAAATCTTTTTTGATTTATCTCTAGATCTATCATCAAAATCAGTAACTGAATAATAAACATTACGAATTCTTTTTTCTTTTATATAGTTAGTACAAGGTGGTGTTAATCCATAATGAGAACAAGGTTCTAAAGAGACATATAGATTTGAATTGGCATGGATTTTTCTATTAACTAAAGCATTATATTCTGCATGAGGTCTACCATTTATTGATGTTACACCTGAAGAAATAATACTGCCTTTATTTTCAACAACACATCCAACAGAAGGATTTGTTCTGGTAGAACCAAGATTTATTTTTGCTTGTTCAAAAGCTAAATCAATAAAAAAATTTTTACTTAAAGATTTATTTTTTTGATTTGCCATGAAGTTCATCAATATATTCTCCAAATTCTCCAATTTCTTTAAAATTTGTATATACTGAAGCAAATCTTATGTATGCAATCTTATCCAGTTCTTTCAATTCTGTCATAACTTTTTTGCCAATTACACTCGATTGAATTTCAGATTGTCCTATCTCTTCAAGTTCTCTAGAAATTTTAGAAACAATTTTTTCAGTAGTATCTGCATCTATAGGTCTTTTTTTTAATGCTGTAAAAAGAGATTTTGCTAATTTTTCTCTATCGAAAGGTGATCTTCTGCCATTTTTTTTTATTACAGTTAGTTCTCTAAATTGAACTCTCTCAAATGTAGTAAACCTCTGGCCGCCACTACATGTACAAACTCTTCTTCTTCTAATAGCTGTGCCGTCTTCTGTTGGTCTTGAATCGACTACCGAGGTATCTTTTTCTCTACAAAATGGACAAATCATTGTTAATTTTATTTTTTAACTACTATATATAGGAAAAGACTTACAAAGATCAATCACCTCTTTTTGAACTTCTTGCTCAGCTTTTGAGTTATCTTTTGGGTTTTGAGATAAGCCTTTAACAACTTTGGTTATTAATTGACCAACTAATGTAAATTCTTTTGAACTAAATCCTCTAGTTGTAGCAGCAGGTGTTCCAAGCCTTATTCCTGAAGTTATCATTGGGCTTTGAGTATCAAATGGTATACCATTTTTATTGCATGTAATATTTGCTCTTCCTAAGCTTTCCTCAGCATCTTTACCAGTTACATTATATGGTCTAAGATCGACCAGCATTAAATGGGTGTCGGTACCGCCAGAAAAAATTTTAAAATTATTTTGTATGAGTGAGTCAGATAAAGATTTGGCATTTTGAATAACTTGTTTTGTGTATAGCTCAAAATTTTTACTTAAAGCTTCTTTAAAACAAACTGCTTTAGCTGCAACCACGTGCATTAAAGGACCTCCTTGTAATCCTGGAAATACTGCGCTATTAAATTTTTTAATCAAATCATCTTTATTAGTGAGAATTATTCCGCCTCTTGGACCTCTTAACACTTTGTGTGTAGTCGAGGTAACTACATCTGCATACTCAACTGGATTTGGATAAGCTTTTCCAGCAACCAATCCAGAAAAATGTGCCATATCTACAAGAAGGTAGGAATTTATTTTATCACATATTTCTCTAAATTTTTTAAAATCAATTATTCTTGAATATGCACTACCACCAGCTATAATTATTTTTGGTTTATGTTCTAAAGCTAGTTTTTCGACTTGCTCATAATCAATTAGACCAGTTTTAGGTGAAACTTCGTAATGAACTGCTTTAAACCATTTGCCTGATTGTGCTGGTTTTGCTCCGTGAGTTAAGTGACCACCTGAATTTAAACTCATTCCCAAAATAGTATCACCGGGTTTAATTAGAGCTAAATAAACAGCTCCATTCGCCTGAGCACCTGAATGAGGTTGGACATTCGCATATTTACAATTAAATAATTTTTTTGCTCTAGATATAGCTAAATCTTCAGCTTGATCTACAAATTCACAACCACCGTAATATCTTTTCCCAGAATAACCTTCGGCGTATTTATTTGTTAAGACCGAGCCTTGGGCTTCTAAAACTGCTCTTGATACAATATTCTCAGAAGCGATTAACTCTATATGTTCTTGTTGTCTGCTATATTCAGATTTAATTGAATTAAAAATTTCTGAGTCAGAGGACTGCAAACTTTCTTCAAAAAAGTTGTTAACAAAATTATCTATTTTTTTCGCTATCGACATTAAATTTTTTTTATCCTTCTTAAGTGTCTACCACCTTCAAAATTTGTTTTTAAAAAAGCTGATATAATTTTTTTTATATCATTTTTTTTCGTTAATCTAGATCCTAGACATATAACATTAGCATTATTATGGAGACGTGACAATTGTGTAGATTTTAAATTATAACAAACTGCCGCTCTTACACCCTTGATTTTATTGGCTGAAATTGCCATTCCGGTACCAGAACCACAAACTAAAATTCCTGCATCACTTTTTTTTTGTTTTATTCTTTTACCAACCTTTTTAGCGTAATCGGGATAATCGACAGAATTGTTGTTATATGGACCTAGATCAATAGCAAAAATATTTTTTTTTATCAGATAATCTTTAATATATTCTTTAACACTAAAACCCGCATGGTCTGAAGATATACAAATTTTTTTAAATAATAAGCCCATAAATTTATAAGTCTTAAGACTTTATCAGAAAAATTAAATTAAATTATTTATTATTAAACCTATCTTCTAAAAGACAAGCAACAATATGCACTCTATTTTGTTCTCCTCCATTAAAAAAATTATGGTATTTAGTATTATTAGTTATCCATACATTGCCATCTGCGGGCATATGTTTTGCAACGTTTTCTATTACCATTGAACAACCTGGGTTTGTTATTATTGGTATATGCAATCTTGGCTCTGGATCTTTATGCCAACTTAAAGTAGATCTTGGTTCTTTTTGTAAGATTCTAACTCTTCCCAATTTAAATTTTTTTGATAAAGAATTATAAACTTCTTCAAAATAAGTATTTTTAAAATCAGGGACTAGTTCAGTGTATTTTGACTCGTCTATTGAAATATCTCTTTTAACTTCTTTTCCGGTTTCGTCTGGTTTTGTCCAGTATACACCTCTGATATTATGACCTTTAGTTGAATTTTCATCTCCAGGTACCCTGTTTAACATTATAGCTCCAAAATGAGATATGCCTAAAGTCTTAAAATTTTTTTTACTTAAAATCATTTCTAAGTCTCGTCTTAATTTTTGGATATCAAACTTAAGATCGGGAACTTGATAAAAATCATTAAACATTGCGGTATTTTGCATAAGTATATTTATATAATTAAATTAATAAGTTATAGTATTATATAATTATATTTGTCGCATTAAAAATGTTAAATAATTTTAAAAATGAAAATTGTTGGTAAATTTCCTTCTACTAGACTGCGAAGAGTTCGCAACTCCAGTTGGATTCGAAGACTTATTTCTGAAAATAATCTTACTTCGAATGACTTAATAATGCCTATTTTTATTAGAGAAGGTAATAATAAAATTGAAAAAATAAAATCGATGCCAGATATTAATAGATACTCTGTTGACAAACTCGATTTAATTATGTCTCAAATAATTAAATACAAAATACCCATGGTAGCTTTATTTCCATATACTCCAGCAAACAAGAAGGATCCTTTAGGAAAAGAGTCCTTAAATGAAAATAATTTGGTGTGTAAATCTATAAGATATATTAAAAAAAAATATAAAAATATAGGAATAATGACTGATGTCGCTCTTGATCCATATACCTCTCATGGTCATGATGGCATTTTAATAAAAAATAAAATTGATAACGACAAAACTTTAGATGTGCTAGAAAAACAATCTCTTTTACAAGCTCAAATGGGCTCAGATGTTATTGCGCCATCAGACATGATGGATGGAAGAATTGGTAGAATTAGAAAATATCTCGATCGTAATAATTATAAAGATACAATGATATTATCTTACGCAGTAAAATATGCGTCTAGTTTTTATGGCCCCTTTAGAGATGCGGTCGGATCAAAAAAAAAATTAAAGGGCGACAAAAAAACTTATCAAATGGATATAAGAAACTCTAATGAAGCTCTAAGAGAAGTAGGATTTGATATAAAAGAAGGAGCAGATTTAGTTATGGTAAAACCGGGAATGCCGTACTTAGATATTATTAAATTAATAAAAGACAATTTCAAGATACCTATTTTTTCTTATCAAGTTTCGGGAGAATATTCATTAATTAAAAATGGTGTCAAAAATAAATTACTTCCTAAAGAAGCGATAGAAGAAAGTCTATTGTCATTAAAAAGGGCAGGATCTTCTGCTATTGTAACATATTTCGCTCTAGAAATAGCGAAAACTTTAAAGAATAAGTAAAATTTTATTTATAATAACTTTCTAATAGAATTCTTGCTTTAGGAAAGATTAAATTATTCGGTATAAAAAATTTATTTAAAAAAAGATTTCTAATAAATAAGAATGATTTTTTTACAAGATCATTTGTTATATCATTAGGTAGTTGACCATATATTATAAAAATTGGAATTTCATAATAAAAATTATCAATATTAATTTTTAAAAATTGATTTTTATCATTTTTTAATTCTGTTTTATAATTATCAAAGTTAATACCAAAACCTAGTTCTTTTATTAAATTTAATTCCCAATAAATATAATGAATAACCCAATTATCATAATCATAATTTGCCATTAACTTATTAAAAGACTCATAAATATTCTTATGAGGTTGATTTTCTGGTAAAAGTGAATTTAAAAGTGATGTTAATGACACTAGAGCAGAAGATCTTTTTTTGTCATTAAAGTATTTTGCCGAAATTGGTTGAATTAATTCTGTCTTAAAATAACCTATTCTATTTTCATTTTTAGTTGTATAAATTACAAAAATTTTATTTCCAATTTGTAGATAATTTTTAATTTTTCGTGAGCTTCCCCCATATACTATTCCACTTATTTTGCCGTGATTTTGTGTTAATAGGCTCACAATATTTGCGTTTTCACTATATTTTCTTTTTAAAACTAAAATTCCTTCGTCTTGCCAATTCATTTTATATTTAAGTCATTAATTAATTTTTGTGCAGCATTTTGTTGAGCACTTTTTTTTGACTTTCCATTTGCAATATAACTTTTGGAATTGGGGATACTTACCTCTACTTTAAATATGGGATTGTGTTGAGGGCCAGTCTGTTTATAAGAATAATATTCAGGTAATTTCTTATATTTCTTTAAAGTAAATTCTTGAAGTTTTGTTTTAGCATCTACTAGGGTAATATCAGATTTTTCTAAGTGCTCTTCCCAAAGATTAAGAATTACTTTTTCGACAGCTTTTAAATTTGAGTCCAAAAAAATTGCGCCAATGACGGCCTCTAAGCAATCTCCTACTATTTTGTCATCTGGTCTTCTTAAACCTTTATAGCTACTTCCTAATAGCATGAATTTTTTAAGATTAATATTAATTGCTATGGACGAACATTTTTTTTTATTAACTAAGTTTGCAAATTTTTTATCAATTATACCTTCTTTTTCATCTGGGTAATTTTTAATTAATCTTTTTGCCAAAACTAAACCCAATACTCTATCACCGAGAAATTCAAGTTTTTCGTTATTAAAATCAGAACTTAAACTTTTATGAGTAAGACTTTGCTCTAAAATCTTAATATTGTTAAATTTATATTTAATTTTTTGCTCTAATTGTTTAAAGGATAATTTCATTTTAGTGTTTTAAATAACCTGTCATTCCTAAAAGACTTATTAATATTCCAAAAATAAATTAATTTACTTACTAAAGTATCATTTGAAAAAAATATTACTTTAGCTTTACCAACCAAATTTATTTTCTTTACATACCCTACGCTAGACAAGAATCTACTATCTTTAGAGCAATCTCTGTTATCACCTAAAAGAAAGAAGTGATCATCTGGTACTTTATAAATGTCGGTGTTTTGGAGCGTTCCTGTAGAGTTATATACTGCCGTATACCTAACACCATTTGGTAAGGTTTCTTCAAATGCATTTACTTTTAAAGAAGTATTTCCACATCTAATGTTAAAACTTTTTTTAATACTTTTTCGCTCAATTTTTTTCATATTAATAAAGATTTCACCGTTCGAAAATTGAATTTCGTCTCCTGGAAGACCAATTAATCTCTTTATATAATCAGTTCTATTATCAGCTGGAGTCTTAAATACAACAAGATCACCTCTTTGTGGTTGTTTATATAGAAATCTAAATTTTGAAATTGGCGGACTAAATGGGAAGGAGTGTTTGCTGTAACCATAGGTGTATTTTGAAACAAAAATTCTATCTCCTATTAGAAGAGTTGGTTCCATAGAAGATGAAGGAATATAAAATGGTTGAAAAAAAAGTGATCTAATTAATACAGCAATTACAAGAGCATAAAATAATGTTTTAAGATTATCTTTTAACGATTTTAAAAAATTTTTACTTATCATATTATTATAGATACATTTGCAATCACAAAATCTTTTTCATCTGACAGTGATAAAAATATTTTATAATTTTTTTTTTTAATTTTTTTATTGGTAGTTTTTAAAGTTTCACCAATTAATTTTATACTTGGTTTTCCCTGTTTATCATTAACAATTTTAATTTCGTTCAGTTTTATACCTTTTTTAATACCGGTGCCTAAGGCTTTTGTAAAAGCTTCTTTTGCAGCAAATCTTTTTGAGTAGCAGTTGACTCTGTGTTTTTTTTTCTCACAGTAATTAATTTCCTCTTGTAAAAAAATCTTTTTTTTAAAAGAATTATTTCTTGATAAAGCTAATTTTATTCTATTAACTTTAACAATATCTATTCCAATTCCAAAAACGTTCATTATTTAATTATTCTTTTAAATTTTTTTATTGAATTTGATAAGCCTATAAAAATTGAATCTCCAATTAGAAAATGTCCTATATTAAATTCTTCAATATGCTTAATTCTTGACAATATTTTAGCTGATTTATAGGTCATTCCGTGTCCTGCATTAACTTTAAGACCTATTTTATTTGCAATTTTTGCTGCTTTTACGATTTTATTTAATTCGAACTTATAATTTTTTTTTTTATTAATTAAATTACAAATTTTTCCTGTATGAAGCTCTATACAATCACTTTTAAAATAATTTTTAGCTAAATAAATATCTTTAATTCTAGGCTCAATAAACAAACTTACCTCTATATTGCTTTTTTTAAGTTTTTTAATAATTTTTCTTAAAAAGACAGTTTTATAATTTAAATTCAAACCTCCTTCTGTTGTAATCTCTTTCCTTTTTTCTGGCACTATACAAACAAATGTGGGCTTATGTTTTAAGGCAATTTTAAGCATTTCTTCAGTGGCAGCAATTTCTAAATTTAATGGTATTTTTAAATTTGATTTTATATCTTTAAGATCTTTTTCATTTATATGTCTTCTGTCTTCACGCAAATGTATAGTTACTGAGTCTGCTTTTGATTTTTCTGCTAACATCGCAGCTTCCAGCGGGCTAGGATATATCTCACCTCGTGCATTTCTAATAGTTGCAACATGGTCAATATTTACTCCCAATTTAATTCTCATCTATTAAATATCTCTACTCCCTGGTTTGACTGCTTTTATTTTTGATAGATGTTCAGGTAAATTTTCTTTGGAAAAAGTTGGTATATTAATTTTAATTTGTGATACGATTTTTTTTTCTAAGAGACTGTTCTTATTTGACCTATCAATGATACATGCAAATCCTATAATATCAGCTTGTGATTTTTTAATTATTTCCGCGCACTCAATACTTGATTTTCCTGTAGTTATGACATCTTCAATAATTAGTACTTTAGATTTTTTTTGTATAGAAAAATTTCTTCTTAAAACGAATTTATTATTTACCCTTTCAGAGAAAATTGTCTCTTTATTAAGTAATTTTCCAATTTCATAGCCTATTACAATTCCTCCCATAGCCGGTGCTAATATCAAGTCAATCTCAGGAAATTCTTTATAAATTTTCTCAGCTAAAGACTCGCAAATTTTTTTAGCTTTAACAGGTTTGCTTAAAAGTTGAGCACACTGTATGTATTGACCACTATGCAATCCAGAGGACAATATAAAATGACCTTCTATAAGGGCGTTAGTTTCTTTTAAAATTTCTAATGATTCTTTGTAAGAAAGCATCTTTTTTTTGTTTGTGTCGAATTATCTTAAATTTTAAATTCTTTTGTTTAATTTGACTTATCAAGTTTGTGAAGTTTTTCAAATCATTAATTTGTAATTCAAAAGAAAACTTTAAATAGTCGGGTTTTCTTTTCAATATATCAACATTTATAATGTTGCTTTTATTAAGGCCAATTAACGTTGTTATTTCGCCAAGCATACCCGGTTTATGTGGCAAATCTATAATTAAATTACTATAGTAGAGCTTCTTAACATTATCTGTATTTTCATTTAATCTTCCATGCCAATATCTTTTTATTGCTGATCTAGCCTTTCCTGTAGTTGAAGATGAAAGCCAGTGCAATGATGGTGAAACTTTTTTAGAAGTAATAATTTTTACTAAATCTCCATTTTTAAGAATTGTTTGTAAAGGTTGAGACTTACCATTAATTTCACAGCCGATAGCAGTATCTCCAATTTTAGTATGAACTGCGTAAGCAAAATCAATAGGCGTTCCATTTTTAGGCAACTTAATTACTGCCCCTTTAGGTGTAAAACAAAAAACATTATCTTGAAACATTTGAAGTTTAGTAAATTCATAGTAATGCTCTGGGCTATTTCCGTTTTCAATTATTTCAACCAAATCTCTTAACCAATCATATTCTTTCCAAGAGAGTTCTGAGAATTTTTCAGACGATTTGTACTTCCAGTGGGAAGCTATACCTCTTTCAGCAAACTCGTTCATATCATGTGTTCTTATTTGAATTTCAATTCTTTGTTTTAATGGACCGATTACAGATGTATGTATTGATTTGTACTGATTGATTTTAGGTGTTGAAATGTAATCTTTAAATTTTCCAGGGATTGCAGAATATTTTGAATGTAAAACTCCTAATGTTTTATAACAATCATTTATATTGCTCAATAATATTCTAAATCCAACTATATCAGTTAGTTGTTCCAGTGATATTTTTTTATTCTGCATTTTTCGCCAAATTGAAAAAGGAGTTTTTTCTCTACCGACAATTTTTGCTTCGATACCATGGGTCTTTAAAACATTAATTAACTCTACTGATATTGTCTTAAAATTGTCTTCTCTGTTATTTTTAATAAAATTTAATCTTTTAAGAATTAATTCTCTTGCATCGTTATTTAGAACTGAAAAAGATAAATCTTCTAATTCATCTCTAATTCTATTCATGCCCATTCTGTCTGCGAGCGGAGCATAAATTTCCATTGTTTCCTTAGAAATTTTCATTTGCTTATCTATAGATTTAAAAGCAGTAATTGTTCGCATATTATGTAGTCTATCTGCTAATTTTACTAAAAGAACTCTAATATCTTTTGAAGTTGCCAGAATTAATTTTCTAAAGTTTTCTGCTTTCTAATTTTCAACAGCTTTATTTTCAAGAGCAGAAATTTTTGTTACACCATCAACTAAATCTGCAACCTCTTTACCAAATTCTTTAAATACAATTTCATAAGTTGCATTTGTATCTTCAATAGTATCGTGAAGTAAGCCAGTCACAATAGTAGCACTGTCTAATCTTAGATCAGAAAGAATATTTGCAACTGCAAGAGGATGTATAACAAAAGGATCTCCTGTTTTTCTTTTTTGATTTTTATGAGCTTTTACTGCAAAACTGTAAGCTTTATTTAAAGACTCTGGATCTAAAAATCTATTATATGATTTAATCTTACTTATTAATTCTTCATTATTTATCATTGATTAAATATAGCACTTTTCTTAAGTCTTGTAATCTCTATATGGCTTTTAAAGCTCAACCGTTTTAAAAAAAAATCAATTTTTTTGTTGAAAATTGGATGCGACCAATTTGGATCTATTTCTTTTAGTGGATAAAGCACAAAATTTCTTAAGTGTAATTTAGCATGAGGAATTTGTAATTTTTCTTCTTTTATAATTTGACCTTTATAGTCAATAATATCAATATCACACACTCTTGGTTCATTTTTTTGGGTTTTTAATCTACCGAGTTTTTTTTCGATCAGTTTAATCTCATTTAAAAATTTTTTTGGAGATAAGTTAGACTCAACTTTAATTGATATATTTATAAAATTTGGGAATTTTGGATTTGGGTAAGATGGGGTTTCATAAAAACTCGAAACTTTTTCTAATTTAATACTTTTGCTTGTTAAAAGATCTATAGCTTTTTCAATGTTAATAAATCTATCGCCAAACTTAGAAGGTAGGTTTGAACCTATATTCAAATAAATCATTTGTTATTTTTACTAAATAATTTTGCTTTTTCCCTATCCCACTCTCTCTTTTTTTTAACATTTCTTTTGTCGAAGAGTTTTTTTCCTTTTGCAACTGCTATTTGAAGTTTTACTTTACCCTTTTTAAAATACATCTTGGTGGGCACTATTGTAAGACCTTTTTGATTTATATTTCCTATTAGTGAATTTATTTCTTTTTTTTTTAAAAGAAGTTTTCTGTCGCCCTTGGGGTCATGGTTATTGTATGATGACTCTTTGTAAAGTGGTATATGCGAGTTTATTAAAAAAATTTCTCCTCCTTTATCGACCGCATAAGAATCTGCAATACTACCCTTTCCCAATCTTAGCGATTTAACTTCTGATCCTTTAAGTGAAATTCCTGCTTCCAATAATTCGTAAAAAAAATAATTAAAACTTGCTTTTCTATTTAAACAAATAGTATTACTCTTTGAAGTTTTATTTTGCTTCATTAAAGTAATTTTGCTACTTGAAGGGCTTCTTTAACTTTTTTCTTTGTTCCCTCCTGTATTTCAACTAATGGTAATCTTACAGTTTGAGGAGCTAACTTAAGAAGTGACGCAGCGTACTTTACTGGCGATGGATTACTTTCTATAAACAAGGCCTTATGTAGTGGTGACAAAAGCGAATTAATTTCTTTCGCTTTTGACTGCAAACTAATATTTTCTTTTGCTAATGAAGCTTTTTGTAATTCTGAACATAACTTTGCCGCTACATTAGCTGTAACACTTATACACCCTACTCCACCTCTTTTATTAAACTCTAAGGCATTGTCATCTTCACCAGTTAATTGAATAAATTCTTTGCCCATTGATTTTAATTGCTGTTCAACTCTACTAAGATCTCCGGTGGCATCTTTGACCCCACAAATATTTTTTAGTTCGAATAATCTTGCCATTGTATCAACGTTCATATCTATAACTGATCTTGATGGAATATTATAAATT
>MDTA01068505.1_pt1 | contig 13582 bp, 15 predicted proteins | sample 811151 | NCBI WGS metagenome assembly MDTA01 (sample SAMN05326648, study PRJNA326480) | marine metagenome | isolation source: seawater | place: Indian Ocean: South | collected 2010 | reverse complement strand
TCTATATTTTGAGATTGTGAATTAGTCAAATTAATTTTAAAATTCGAAATCTTTTTAATTTTAAAAAAATTTAATATTCTTGATAGTAAGTTTTCTTCTAATATAAAAATTTCTGTATTAGTTGAAAAAATACCCTGAATATTTATTAGAGTTAAGCAATCAAATATTTTTATTTTTTTCACCACTTTGGTAAATCAAATCTTTTAGTTAATTCTATACGAGCTTGCTTAAATCCATCTCCAATGAAATTTAGCAAATTTGCAGTGGAAACAGCATTAATATCTTTGTTTTTTAGTCCACTTAAAAGGTGCCTCCAATTCCCAGCACCGCCTGCAATTATAATTGGAAAATTATTCAGCTTTTTAAATTTTTGAACCATTTCAATCATATAACCTTGTCCGGTTCCATCTCTGTCTACAGAATTTAAATAAAGTTCACCAAATAGATCAGTATCTAAATCTTTTAGAAAATCATCTAAACTTTGCTCAGAACTTAAAGAATTATTATCAAAAACAAAAAAATTATTATCGATCAATTTTAAATCTAATGAGCCAATAATACTTTGCTTACCAATAATTTTTGATATTCTTTTTAACATACCCTTATTTTTTCTAATAATTGAGTTACAAACAATTTTGTCAGCACCAGATCTTAATATCTTATTTACTTTTTCTTCACTTATGATCCCACCTCCAGCGGATATAGGTATAAAAATTTCCTTACTAAGTTTTTTTAAAATACTACAAAACTTCTCAAAATTTTTATTTTTTTCTCTTATATTGAGAATTATTAATTCATCAATATGAGAGGTAATATTTTTAAAATCATAATTCCTAAGTAACCAATCTAGATCACCAACATGTTGTAAAGAAAAATTTCTACTCAGAACAAATTTTCCACTATCAAATAACAAAGTAAAAATAAGTCTTTTTTTAATCACTTTAATTAATAAAATTTTTTAAAATTTGTAATCCATTTTTTTGACTTTTTTCTGGATGAAATTGTGTCCCAAAAACTTTTTCATTTTCAAAAGAGGAGATAAAATTACCACCATAATTACAATACGAAAATTTAAAATTTTCTTTTTTTTCAATCTTTAAAAAGTATGAATGTACGAAATAAAAAAATTTATTTTGATTAAGACCAGCAAATAATCCACCCTCATAGTCTGTTTTGATTAGATTAAAACCAATATGAGGTAAAATCTTTTTTGTAATTTTTTCTAACTTAATTACTTTTCCTTTAATCAAGCCTATACCATTTATTTTTTTATCCTCAGTCCCTAGACTTGCTAACAATTGCATACCAAGGCATATTCCAAGAATTTTACCACCATTCTGAGAGATATTTTTTTTAATGGCATCTGTGATTTTTAGTTTATTTAGTTTTTGCATAGATTTGTAAAAAGAGCCAACTCCTGGTAATATTAAAAATTCACTGTTTAATATTATTTTAGGATCATTGGAAATAATGCTTTTATATCCAAGAAATTCTATAGCATTTTGCACAGATATTAAATTGCCTGCACCGTAATCAATAATAGTAATGTTTTTTTTCATTTATAAAAAAAATCCTCACCAATAGTGAATTTTGGTTCCCATATCCCTGATTTTGTATTTTTTGTGAACAATTTTTTATTTGCCCATTTATCAAGTACTTTATTAAATTCGCTCTTAGACATTTTATAATACTCTAGGTATTTTTTAATATAGCTTTCCGGGTACATACCATCAAAAGCTTTTACAAGATTTAAACCTTGATCTCTCGTCATAGCTTTCCTTCTTATTTCTATACCAGCATCCTGTGTTGCTCTTCCAAACCCAAATTTAAGGTAGCATAGATAAGTATGTAAAGCATAGAGATCTTGATCCGTTTGTGCAAAATTTGTGAAAGTTCCAGAATTTTGTACTTTCGACTCTTGAAGTCCACAATTATTTTTTGCAACTAAATAATGATCATAGGGATCCCAATTTTCATATTTACTCCAATGTGTCAAATATAACTCAAAATTATCTTTTCTTTTTGGTAGTTCAAACCAAAACATTTCTTGCTTTGTAAGTTTTGCGGCATTCATAACTTTTTTATACCCACTTTCAAAATATATTTTTTCAATATAATCTGAACCAAAAATTAGGGTATTAAGGTTTTCTTTTGAACCTCCATATTCTATCTCTCCATCTTCTCCATAAACAATTAATGGTATCTTGAATTGAGTTGCGGTTTTAATTATTGATGTGAATATAGAAATTAACCATCCATAATAAGGGAATCCCATTTTTATAAATCCATACTTATTGACTTTTCTCATTGTTTCCTCATTCGGTGTTATATGAATATGATCAAATCCAGACCTTACAAAATTATTTAAATTTTTCTCACCAACATCCATTGTCAAGGGTGGTCTTGAGGTTATTGTTAATGGATTTAGGCCAAATTTTTTTTTAGAATATAAGACACATAGCTCCCATCTTTTCCACCACTCACAGGAACAATACAATCAAATGGACTTTTATATAGTTTTCTTATTTTTTTTATTAATTTTTTGAATTCTTTTATTCTAGGATTGAATTTAAAATTTTTTTTTTTTTCTGCCCACTGACAAGCATTACACCATCCTCTGCTATCAAAAGTAATTCTTGGTCTAGTAGACATATTTAAGCAAGATTTACACCAAAAGATTTTATTCATAATGGAATTATTCTTCCTACTGGTTTTCCTTTACTCTTTCTTTTTATGTATGAGTTTAATTTGTAGTTGGTTTTAATTTTATTTTTTAATATGTTCTTAATTTTCCACATTTTTCCTTCATACCAGCTTCCAGGAAAATGTAGAAAATAATTATTCATTAACGCTTCTTCTATACAAAATTTAACTAATTGATTTTTTTTATCCTTCAAATTGTACAAAAATGAGTATTTATCCGCCATTTCATAAAACCACAACGCTTGAAATTTATAATTTAAAATATTTACTTTTTTCGTGTTAAATATTTCAAAATTCATTATAGGTTCGTCTCCACCTCCAGTTAATGTAATCTGATCTTTATTGTATTTGAAAAACCATTTTTTCATTGTCTTTGAAAAAGCTTTTAGATTAAACATTATTAAACCTGCACAAAAATAGTCCTTTTGGGGTTTAAATTTGTGAAATCTATATTTTTCTTTAACACTCATAAATAATGACGAGTCTAAAGGATATTTTTTTGAGTAATATTTATTTCTAAAAAAAGAAACTTTTTTTTTTGTTCTGTAGAGATCAAAAGGTAAATTATATGTCTCAGATACTACAGAAATTTTATTTCTTTTATGAAAATCAAATATATTTGGAGAATTTGGATTAATTAAAATATCTGTATCTAAATAGCAAATATCTGTAACTTTTTCATTAAAAGTTATTAATGAGTCTGCTAAAAGCATTTTTTGCCATGTAGGCTTTTTCCAATAAAAATTTTTTTTATCAATAATATTTTTATCAAATACAATAAGACCAATACTATTTTTTTTACAGTATTTTTTCCATAAAGGTAAAGCGTAAATATTCCACTCTTGATATACCCGAGACCCAATTGCGATGGTAACTAAATATTTTTGTGATTTAGATTTAATTAATATTTTATATGGCCTTATCATCAAATCTTATAACCAAAAGATCTCAGCCAAGTCTTAGAAAATTCATCTCCTTTTTTTGCTAATCTTATATATTCACTTCTTTTTTTTGTTGGTATGTAGACTTTTTCAGGTGGATAATTTGAGTTTATAAATGTTTGAAAAAAAGGTTTTTGATTATTATTTGCATTATATTGATAAAAATATTTGAATTCATTATTAGTTTTCTTTCTGAAGACGCAACTTATATCTATATTTGAAATTTTATTTCTGTCGAATTGCGCTAGTAGATCTTTGTCACATGGAATTAAGAATTGTTTATACGCTCCAATATTTAGTACATAGGCCATATGAAGAATGGTTAATGAATTTGCTGCTGCAAATCCTTCAAAAAAACTTTGGTCAAAATGATAAAAACCATTTCCGCCATAAACAGACTGATTGATCCATATTAGTCCATTTTTCTTACACATTTTGTACATAGTTTTGTATGCTTCGCCAATGTTAAATACATGTTCATTGTTTCCGAAATCGTTAACTAGATCGAATTTTGAAATTAATGATTTTTTAGTTAAAGGATAATTCAGGTCTAAATATATAGATTTATTAGATTTGTTTATATCAATACATTGGTAGTTTTTTATATTTAATAACGACCATAAATTCTCTGTTGATATTCTTTTACCTTTTGGAAATTTCTTAAGAATATTAAATTTATTATTTTTAATTTTAATATTTGCTTGATCCAATGAATATTTGAGGTCATTGAATGAAACTCTTAATTCTTTTGTTCCCATATCCATCAATGATTTCACATCAGAAAAAACACCATTTTTATAAAGTGTTAATGCTAAGTTTATTAATCCTATTTTCATAATTTATGTTCAATTATTGAACATGTATAATTTTAAAAAGAGTAGCAGTAAAGGAAAATATTTATATTTTAATATTATTCAAAAAGACCAACTCTTATAAATTATTAAAAGATAATAGTTTAATTATAGCATTTCCTACGTATTTAATATCTGCGTCTTTCATTTTAGGATATATTGGAAGATTAAGTATTTTTTTAGCGACGTTTTCTGTATTTTTGCATTTTTGCTTTTTAAATTTGAGTTTTTGATTTTTATACATAGGTTGAGCATAAATTGGCATTGAATAGGCCACTCGTGTTTCTATACCATAGTCCTCTTTGAGTTTTTTTGCGATTAGGTCCCTTCTGGGTATCATTATAGGGTAAAAAAAATTTGCATTTTTGGCATTCCTTAATTTACCTAGAGTTTTAACAAAACTAATATTTTTAAAAATTGTATCATAACTTTTTGCTACTCGATTTCTTTCTTTAATTATATATCTAAGTTTTTCTATCTGAGCCAAACCAAAGCCTGCTTGTAATTCTGTCATTCTAGCATTTGTACCTAACATTACGTGATGATATTTCTTAGATGGAGTTTCGCCAATATTTCTCAAAATTAATAACTTTTTATAATACTTAAGACTATTTGTAAAAACAGCGCCACCTTCAATTGTAGTTATAATTTTTGCCATATGAAAACTCATTGTTGATATGGTTCCATTAGCTCCAAGAGGTTTTTTTTCTAAATATGCGCCAAGAGACTGGGCTCCATCATGTATGATTGGTATATTATATTTTTTTGAAATATTAAAAATTTTTTTGTGATTTGCTGGGTTCCCTCCATAATCAATGAATGAAATTGCCTTTGTTTTTTTAGAGATTGCACTTTCAATTTTATCAGGATCTATACAATTATTTAAAGGATCAATATCAACAAATACTGGAACACCACCTTGATAACTAATTGCTGAAGCTGTTGAGATATATGACATCGCAGGCAAAATTACTTCATCATTCCCTTTTAAACCTATTGCCTTGTAAGCCAAATCGAGTGCTACTGTTCCATTTGATACGGCAACCACGTATTTACATTTTAGAAAATTTCGTAATTTTTTTTCAAATAACTTTACTTTTGGACCTTGTGTAAATCTGTCGTTTACAAAACATTCTTTTATATGTTTTATTTCATTTTTATCAATAAGGGGTTTTGCCCATGGAATATTTTTCATATTTATTTTTTACTATAAAATAATTGAAGTCTTTTACAATTTTGATTTAATAAATTTTTTTTGATTTCATTTTCTTTAATAATTTTTTTTTTAATTTTATGTAGTATTTCTTTAATGCCATACTCAATGGTTTTACTCTGTTTTACTCTCAAATATTTTGATATCTTGTCACAATTCACTCTATAATCTCTTCTATCTACAATAGCATCTACATACTCAATTTTGCAATTTTTGATATTTTTTTTTATTTTTTCCACAATTGTTTGTTTGGAAAAATTATTTTTTGTAAATCCTGCATTCAAAACAACCTTATTCTTATTTTTAATTTTTAATGTTTTTAGTATCATCAAACACATATCATCAACATGAATAAAAGGTCTCCAAGTTTCTTTTGCAAAAATATGTAATTTTTTATATTTGATTGCTTCGTATGTGAAAGAATTAATAGTAAGATCAAACCTAGTTCTATTTGAAACTCCATATGCTGTTGCAAACCTTAAAATAATGATTTCAAGGCTCTTAATTTTTTGATCTAAAAGATAATTTTCTGCATCTACTTTAGACTCTGCATATAATGAAACAGGAAATAATTTCGAATTTTCATTTGCAAATTCATTAGGGTTTACTATTCCATAATTCGAACATGTAGATGCAAAAACAAATTTTTTTATTTTATTTATTTTAGATATTTCTGTGAGATTTTTATTTCCGTAATAATTGATATCATAGGCTATTTTAGGAATAGTTTGACATTGTTTATCTCCAACAATAGACGCCAAATTTACAACATAATCAATTTTATGTTTTGAAAATGAAATCTTAAGATTATTCTTATCTCTTACATCGCCTTTAATAAAAAAAAAATTTTTATTTTTTATAAATTTTTTAATTGATGATTTTCCATAAACAAGGTTGTCGTAACAAATTACCTTATATTTTTTTTTCAATGCTAGTTCAACTAATTTTGAACCTACATATCCAGCTCCACCAGCTATAAAAATTGTTTTTAACATTATCTTAATTTAGAATTAACATTTCTTGATATTAAAGTTCTTGGGGATAAATAGTTATTTTTACCAACTTTGCAATTAGTAAGAATTGTAGAAGATACTCCAATATTTACGTTTTTGCCTATTTTTGCATCAGCACCAATAAAAACATTTGATCCAACTTTACAATTATTAGAGATTTCAACACCTATCTCGATAATAGAATTTGTTCCAACAAAAGTATTATTTCCAATTTTAACATTGCTTGAAATTATACAGCTGTTTCCAATTGTTGATCCTTTACCGATTTTTGTTCCAGGAAAAATTTTAGCATACTTTGAAATAGCTGATACTGGTTTTAAACCTTTTTTTTCAAATTTATAAAAAATTTCTTCTTTAAGATTTATATTTCCAACTCCAACAATAAAACCGTCAATACCATTTAATATTAATTTGGGAATTAATTCTTCATCTCCTAAAAAAGGTAAATCTAAAAAAATTTTCTTTCCTTTTAACTTTTTTTTTTCCTCTTTATTTCCAATAAAACCAACAATATCATAATTTGAGTTTTCTTTAAGTATTTCAGCAATTATTTTTCCGGATGACTTTATTCCATATATTACAATTTTCATTTAATTAATTTACTAACTATTTTTATATTTTTTTTTATAATATTAATATTCTGATAAATTTCTAAAGTTAAAATTGAATTTTTCTTAATTTTTTTTTTTTTTAAAAATTTAAAAATTTCACTCTTAATGTTCAATCCTTTATTTTCATCACTAATTCCATTATTGTCACTTATATGGAAATAATCAGTTAGGTTTGTAAACTTTTCAGCCTCTTTAAAAAAGTTTTTATTTAATGTTTTACATGAAACAAATAAATGTCCGAAATCTAACAATATTTTAAAATCAACTTTTCTTCTTAATTCTAAATAAGATTTATAGTCTGTACATAAAAATGGGTTTTTATATTCAAAATTTTTGAAATTTTCATAACTTAAAACGTTATTTTCTAAATATAAGTTTACATTTCCTGAGACCTTTTTAAGCTCTTTCCAAGACTTTATAAATTGATCAATTACTTTTTTTTTACTTGATAATTTTCTTTTTTTAATCAATTTTCCTGCCTCATTAGGAGTAAAATCAATAAGAAATGGTGCGTGTACAGCGTATTTATTGATTTTAATTTTTTTGCAAATGCTTAAAGCCTTTTTGCAAAGTTTAAGACTTTCCTGTCTATTTTTTTCATCTATAGATCCGAGATTTAAAATAAAATCTTTTTTCGGAGGTGGAAAATAATTATGTACCGTAAAGTTCATATGTTTATTGTATTTTAAAATAATTTTTTCCAATTTTTGGTTATATTTTGTACCCCCACTCAATTCGACATTTAAAATTTTATTTTTTTTAAAGTTACTTAATACTTTATTTATATTTTTATTTTTTAAGGATGCTGATGAAACAAATATCATTTTGTAATATCTTTTATTTTTAATTTAGCAGGTGATCCAATATAAGTACAATTTGATTTAGTATGCGATAAAACAACCGAGCCAGCACCAATAATACAATTTTCTTTAATTGTTATATTTTGAATTATTTTAGACCCTGCGCCTATAAAACAATTTTTTTTCAGTTTAACCCTTCCACAGACTATTGATCCTGGACCAACGTGAACATTATTCATTAATTTACACTCATGTTCAATTATCGAACCTGAATTTATTATACAATTATCATTAATTTTAGTATCAGAGTTAATTATTACCTTTGGTCCAATGAAGTTTGCCTTTCCAAGTTTAACATTTTTAGCAACAAAACTTGATGGATGAATTAAATTTATAAATTTAAGAAAATTTTTATATTTCAAAAAAATTTTTTCACGAATATTATTATCCCCAACTGCTATGAAAACGTTTGAACCTTTGCCTATTTTATTTAAATATTCTTTTGGTTTAACAGATACTCCTGATATTTTTTCATTAGATTTTAAATTTGTATTTATATCAATGAGATATTTTATGTTAAAACCAAGAGTAATAGAACACTCTACAATCATTCTAGAATGTCCTCCACTTCCAATTATTATTAAATTTTTTTTTATCAACTTTAATCCATTTCGAATTATATGAACTTATAAAATTCACATCTATTGCACAAAGATTTATTCCCTCTTATAAATTCATCATTCTCAAAAAGTTTTTTGTGTTTGTAAAGTTCTATAATATTATTATCAATTAGATTACCAACATTATGCTCAATTGAATAATCATTACAACAAATTGCAACTGACCCATTTGTTAACATAACACCCTTATTTAATCTTCCATATCCACAATAATACAACTTATCTTTTTCACTACTTTTAATAGAATTTTCATTAGTTCTAAATCCATCAAAATGTTTGATTTGATTAGCACGTGTAACTAGATGCTTTCTGATATCTATTTGTTTTGGAGATATAATTTTTTTTTGTATCAAATCATTAATTAATTTTTTTACTTGTGGTTCAAAATCGTCTCCTATAACCATTATGTTTAGCTTGTTTTTTTTTAAATATTTTGCCTGAAAAGTAATAGATTTTTCTAAAAATTGTAAATACTTATCATTTACTTTTAATTTCATTAAGTTTTTATCATCAGGTAAATGATACATAATTGAGTCAAAACAGTTCTCAGTTATCATAAATTCTTTGCTTTCTTCCCTTCCATACATGGTTGTTGATATGTGTTGTTTGTAGCCATTTTGGTTTAAATACTTTGACATCAATGGAAAATCTTTTGCATGAAGTGGTTCACTAAATCCGGTCCAATGAATAATATAGGAATTGTCAACATTTTTAATTGCATTTTTAAAAACTTCAAAATTAATTGATCTAGGATATTCCTTACCATTTTTTTTGTAACTTTCTTGCGGACAATATTCGCACATCATAGCACATCCTACAGTAGTAGTTATTTCCAAACCTTTAACATAAATTTCTGATGACCAATTTGATTTTGATAAATACAATGAAATTTTTTTATCAAACTTATTTGTAATCATTCTAACAAGTCTAAAAAATAGAAATATTATGTTTTTTAAAAATTTAATAAAGAAAGTTTTCATAAAATTAAAACTAATTAAAAATCAAATCGTCTGTGAAATATTTTCTTTTAGATTTCTTGCCTATAAGTTTAAAGTATATATTGGGATTTAATCCTGTACCTGGTCTTTTTACTGTTAAATTTTTTGATGTAAATTTTTCCCCTTTTTTAATTATTTTACTCGCAACTACTGATTTTCTTGCAAGTTTTCTATTTTCGAGCTCTGATTTAGTTGGTTTTTTCTTGTCGTTTCCTAAGGACAGTTCTAAGTTTCTTATTAAGCGAATTACTTCCTCTAGTTCTTTTGGTTCTAAACTAGACAAGTGATCTGGTCCTACCATTTTTCTTGATAAAGTAAAATGTTTTTCTATTACACTTGCTCCTAGAGCAATTGATGCCAAAGGTGCCAAATATCCATTACTATGGTCAGAATATCCTACAGAGCACTTAAATTTTTTTTTAAGACTTTTGATAACATTTAGATGTAAGTCTTTATACTCAGATGGATACTGAGAAGTACAATGCAATAATACTATTTTCTTTTTATTTGTTCCATTTTTTTGAAGAATTTTAATTGCATCTTTTACTTCGTATTCATATGACATACCAGTAGATAATATAATGGGTTTATTAAACTTCCCTAGTATCTTTAAATAAGGGAAGTTATTTATCTCTGAAGATGGTACTTTAAAAATTGGAATATTAATTTTTTTTAAAAATAATAAACTTTTGTTATCAAAAGCAGTAGAAAAAAATATTATTTTTTTTTTTCTGCAATAGCTTTGTAAGACTAAATGCTGTTTTTTTGATAATTCTAGTTTCTCTAACATTTTATATTGAGATATTTTCTTGTTAGATCTTAATTGATGTTTCATACTTTTTGCATTCTTTGTTAGTAGTTCCTCAACTCTAAATGTTTGAAATTTGATAGCATCTGCACCAGATTTTGATGCTACATCTATAAGCTGTTTTGCAATTTTGGTTGATCCATTGTGATTTACTCCTGCTTCAGCAATAAAGAAGATTTTTTTGTTATTTTTAAAAATATTTTTGATCTTTGAATTCATATTTTTATATTATAATGACCATCCATCATCTACGATCAGATTTTGACCAATAATTAGGTTTGATCTTTCATCTAACAAATATTCAAGTGTTGTTAATAAGTCTAATGTATTTAACATTCCTTTTGTTGAGCATGATGATTTATATTTCTTTAAGAATTTTTTATTTTGATTATTGATTATTCCTCCTGGATTTATTGAGTTAATTTGTATATTATATTTTCCATATAATTTTGCGAAATATTTTACAATTCCTATTAATGCATGTTTGTTAGCAGTATACTCTATTGGTGAGTACATATTTGTATTTTTATAGTGAAAAAATTTAGGTGATGCTAATCCTTGAATAGATCCTAATAAAATAATTTTACCAAAACCTTGTTTTTTATAATAGTCAGAGAATATTTTGCAAATTATAATTGAAGTTCCTAAATGAGAAGAAATATTTTTTTTTAAATCATTTAAATTTAGGTCTTTTAAAGATTTACTTTGGTTTCTTTTAGGGTATGAACAATTAATCACACAATCTATCTTTTTAAATTTATCTTTTGTTGATTTTATAATTTTTTTTAAACTATTAATTTTCTCTATATCTTCAGATTGATATAAGTAATTATTTTTTGGAAATTTTTTTTTTATTTTTTTTTTATCAACAGCACTAACACTTCCACCATTTTTAATTATGTGCCTAGTAAAAGCTTTTCCGATTTTACCTTCACTTCCAAGAATAATTACAACTTTATTTAAAAAATTCATTAAATTAACATTTTTGCAATTTTTAGATCATAATAATTATCAATGTCGATTGATCTTTTTTTATCAACCAAGTTGATATCAACATTTCCATCAAAAATACTTTTGCAATTTAGAATAAAATTTGGTTTTGTAACAAAAGCAACTGTATTTAAATCAAAGACTTTGGGCGCATCTTGTCTATTAAATATTCTTTTACCACTCATAATAACATCATAATATCCGTTTTTAATTTTTTTAACCATATTAAAACTTGGATTTCTGTTAGCTTCGGTTGCTGTCAGAACCACATCTGTTTTATTTTTTAATTTTTTAATGGATCTCAAAACATCAAATTTATTTCGTAAAGGAGATGTTGCTGGTAAACTTACAAAAATATCGAATTCTTCAAAATTTTTTTGAACAAAATTTATCGCATGCTTCCACGATAAAATTTCTGGTGATTTTCCAGATGCAAGTTTTCTTGGTCTATCAATAATATTGATACTATTTTCTATCGCAATTTTTTTAATTTGTTTAGAATCTGTTGATATAAAAATATTTTTTTTATTGGTAATTTGTAATGCTATTTTTATGGAATAAAAAATGAGTGGTTTTCCTTTAATCTTTACAATATTTTTATTTTTCACTCCCTGAGAATTTGCTCTTGCAAAAATGAAAATCTTAGTTTTTTTTAATCTCATCTATAATTTTTAAAACTTTTAATGAATCAATTACTGAATTATTTTTAAAATTGTTATTTACGTAATTTGTTAATTGTCTATAAAACATTTTGCTTATTTCATTTTTGAACTCATATTTTTTTTTTTTATTTCGAGTATATATATAATAAAAGTTAGAATTCAAATTTACATCAATTAAAGATTTTGACCCATTAATAATAATTCTTCTTTCATTCAAATAAGAATTAAAATCAAGAAGTAAATTTATTGGTATTTTATTTTTATTTAAAAACATAATATCTGCTCTATCTTCTACATTAATTTTTAGATTTTTTGATCTAGTCAATCTTTTTGAAAATAGTTTTATATTCCCAAATAAATAAAATAATATATCTATCTCATGACTTAATTCTAGTAAAACACCCCCTCCCTTAGACTTTTTTGATGATACTGAATTTTTATAATCAATATTATTTCTCCAACTAGGCATATAACTTCTTGATATAACTTGGACACTATTAATTATACCTAATTTTTTTTGCTCAATAATTTTCTTAAGACTTTTAATAATTAAGTTATTTCTAAAAACATAGCCAATATATATATTTTTTTTTGATTTTATTTTACTTAATGTATATTTTGCTTTTTTATAGTTATTTGAAATAGGTTTTTCTAAAAAAAAGCTTTTACAATTATTTTCAAATAACTTTAGATACTTCATCCTTTCTGTTGATGGTGTACAAATAAAACAATATTCATAAGTTGTATTTAATGCTTTTTTCAGACTTATTTTGATCAATTTTTTTTCACCCTTAAAATGTTTACTCAATACATATATTGGTGACTTAGTTTTTTTTTTGATTATTTTTATATGTTTAATTGCTATTGATCCATATCCTATAAATAATATTTTTTTGGTCAATTTAATTTATTTTAGTTGGGTTATTTTTCTATCTTTAATATCATAATGATATTTAAAGTAGGGAACTAGATAAGTATTATGTGATATACAAATTATAGTTTTTCCAATATTAGCTAAATTCGTTAGATTTTTACTTACTTCTTCTTCTAATTCTTTATTTAAAGCAGAAGTTGACTCATCTAAAATGATTAAATCTCGGTTAGAGAATATAGCTCTTGCTATAGAAACTCTTTGTCTTTGACCTCCTGATAATAATGATCCTTCTTCCCCTACATAGTAATATATTCCTTCTTTCTTAGAATTTATTATTTCCTCAACCCCTGAGAACTTTATAGATTTATTAAATAAATCTTTTTCCTCAATTGATAAGTTCTCATATAATGAAACATCGTCTTTCATAACAATATTCTT
>MDTA01101791.1_pt1 | contig 13583 bp, 16 predicted proteins | sample 811151 | NCBI WGS metagenome assembly MDTA01 (sample SAMN05326648, study PRJNA326480) | marine metagenome | isolation source: seawater | place: Indian Ocean: South | collected 2010 | reverse complement strand
TTGGGATATGGAAGAAGAGATTATGGGAAAAGAAAATTAAATGATTACTGGTGTTTTAACATTTCTGTTTTTCTTTGCTATAGTTGGATGTGTTTTATACGGCAGAAAATTAATTAAAACAGAAAAAGTGGATGCTGTTTTTGGAAATCCAGAGAGAGCGCAAGGTGGAATTCACTGGGTAATTGTAGGAAGCAGCTTCTTATTATTAATTTGGCTTTACTATTCATGGGATATAGCTAAATCTTTTTTTCCTAAGTCAGCAAATGAACTTTGCCAAGTAGGTAAGGTTAATGAGTCTCTACTTTCGTTAAAATACCTGTTTCCAATAGAGGAACGTCAGCTTAAGAGTACATCAGTAATCGAAACTGAAACAGAAAATTTAAACAAAATTACTATTGAAATAGAAAAATCAAGTGTAAAAAATCAAGATAAAAGTAAATTATTAGATTTTATCTCACAAACTAAAAATACAATACCATTACTTACAAATGAGCAACTTTTAAGTAACGACACTAAAGAGCAAATTAAAATAATTAGTGAAAAAATTATTAATTTAACTGAGGACTTTAAAAAAAGCGATTATCCTAATGAAAGTGCAGAACAAGAAATAAAAAGAATTAAAGCTGCTAAAGAAGAAGGGCCCTGGAAAGCATCAAGTACCTCAATTGAAAATACAATAGAAATACCATCAATACCTAAAACAAAACGAGGCTTAAAATTTCAATCAGCAGCTACGGAATTAAATTTAATAAGCGATGAATTTTTTGAGCTTAGGAATCATAATGAATCGTATAGTTCTGCCTTAGAAAAACTAAAAAAAGAAATAAAAGATTACAGAACTAGTTTAAGTTCTTCAGAAGAGATTTCCTCTTCATTTGCAAAAGATATTCTTAAGATTGCACGTAGAATTGAATACGCAAGTATTTTTCCACCTAATACTCTCAAAGATATGCAGGCATCAATAATTAATTTTGATAAAGTGCAAAAAAAGGAACAAGGTAGTCTTAGATGGGTTGACATTTTTTTATTTCCAACAGGTACGATCATTTCAAGTGGTCCAAGTTGTTCTGAGCAAGGGTCTGGCAGATGGCTTCCAAAACCATCAGACACACTTAATAAATTTTCATTAATGTTAAACCCTAATGTGGGTTATAAACAAATTCCATTAATCTGGTACGAGATGATGGATGTGAGTAAGATCATTGGTTTTTTAATACCTGATTGGTTTGCTGATATTTTGCCTGGAGAATATCCAGTTCATAATGAAAAAGGTGAGGTTAATCCAAACTTTAAAAGCAAAGTTTTAAGCTTCGTAACTGGAGACTTTGAATTATTTAAAATTCCAATTCCAACCGGACATATTTGGGATTCATTTTTAAGAGTGTTCCTTGGTTTAGTAGCAGGAATTATAGTTGGAGTTCCATTAGGATTATTCATGGGATTAAACAGATTTGCAAAAGGATTTTTTGATCCTTTGATTGAACTATACAGACCAGTTCCACCGTTAGCATGGGCGCCATTAGTTATTTCGGTTCTTGGAATAGATAATCTTGGAAAAGTATTTCTATTATTTATGGTTTCATTATCAATAATGATAATTTCTGCTAGAGCTGGAGCTTCCGGAACCCAATTATCAAAAATTCATGCAGCACACTCTCTCGGTGCTTCTAAATGGCAAATCTTAAGATATGTAATTTTTCCAAATTCATTACCTGAAATACTTACTGGAATAAGAGTAGCAACCGGTATGTGTTGGGGAACATTGGTTGCAGCAGAATTTCTAGCAGGTACCACTGGAGTTGGTTTTGTCGAAAATGTCGCGAAAAAATACTTTCAATATGAAGTAATCTGGATAACTATTTTTATTATGGGAATGCTTGGATTAGTTTTTGATATAACTATTAGAAAAATTATCGATAAGACTATTCCTTGGCGAGGAAAAGGTTAAATAATTATAATTTTTATGATCGGTATACTTGGTGGAATGGGCACTCAAGCTGGTTTAGATTTTTGCTCTAAGCTAGCAAAAATTAATAGATGTAAAATTGATCAAAAACATCCACTATTTTTACTTTATAACAAATCGTCTATTCCAGATCGAAAACAATATCTAAATAAATATCAGAAAGTCTTAAAAAGCCTTGTAGAGGGATGTAAATTTCTTAAAAAAAATAAATGTAAATTTATTTCAATTCCTTGTAACACGGCCCATTATTGGTATGAAGATTTAAAAAAAAAAGTTAAAATACCTATTTTAAACATGCCAGAACTTGTTTTTAAGAATGCATCAAGAAGTTGTAATTTAAATACAAAAATAGGTTTATTAGCTACCGAAACTACGATTAAAACTGAAATATATAATAAGTTATTTAATAAAAAATTTGAGTTAGTTTTACCATCAAAAAAAATTCAGTTAAACAACGTTAATAAGTCAATAAGATTTGTGAAAACAGGAAAAACACGAGAAGCGGAAAAAATTTTAAGGCCTGCTATAAATTATCTCTTGAAAATGAATTGTAAAAAAATTATTTTGGGGTGTACAGAATTACCTATAGCGGTATTTGCTTACAAATCATTTAAAAAAGCAAAGTTATCAAAAATGTTTTTAGATCCAAATTTAATTCTAGCTGAGGCTTCTATGAGAAAGTATAAAAGTTTATGAGATATATCTTAATTTTATTTTTTTATTTTCTTTCTAATTTAAGTTTTGCCGAAATATTAGTTTTTAAAAATTGTGAAAGTAAAGATCACAAATTTGAAAAAAATGATTACAAACTTGATATAAATAAAGGGATAATGACAAGAGAATTTATTTATACTGACGAAACTTTTGAAAAGCTTAAATTAAATGATATGCGTACAAAAAAGAAAAATATTTCTACGAAAGGGATCACAAAAGAAAACGGAGAAATAATTTCCGAGATTTCGGGATATCCAGCTTTTTATACGCAAATGTTATTTGATACTTTCGATAAAACAATCAAATTAAAAAGTGTTTTAAACAACGCAGAAGGCATAAGTATATTGTCTAATTGTGAAAAAATTATCAAGTACAAAATGGAAAGCTAATGAAAAAAATATTTATTTTTATATTACTTTCGTTTCCTGTGGTCGCTATTAGTGCCGAAAAAACTAAAGAAGAAAAAGTTGCTAAATATGTTTTGGAAAATATTCAAAAAGATTATGTGGCCTGTTATAGTTTTTATAAAATAGCTGCTGAAAGTTTTAAAAAAGCTGGTAAGCAAAATCAAATTATAAAAGGTCTAGAAAAAAGTGCAGACCATACATTAAAATTTAATCATGATCTTGGAGAGGTTTTGGGTCTAACTCCAAAATTAATGAGTAAGAAAAATAAAGAGCAAATAGAGAAATTCACAAAGATTGCAAAGAAAGATTTTTCAATTCTAACTAATCAATATGGGATTATGTGCAAAAAACTAGTAGAAAATCAAAAACAAAGAATTGACTATTGGCAAGCTAAAGGAGAGAAAATTATTAAGTGAAACAAAAAATTTTAAAACAAAAACTCAATCAAATATTTCAAAACCTTAAGCTCTCAAAAAAACATTCTCAAATTGTTTCAGACTATTTAATTAAAGCTGAATTGGTTGATGCATCTTCTCACGGTCTTGCAAGATTAAAAATGTATTGCGATAGAATTAAAAGAAAATTAATTAATCCTAAACCAAAAATAAAGATCAAAAGAATTAATAATTCTGTTTCTTACATTGATGCAGATAATAGTATTGGATTTGTAGCAGCAGATGTAGGCATTAAACAAGCTATAAAAAATTCTAAGAAAACAGGAATTGGTTTGGTGGCTGTGAAAAGAAGTGGACATTATGGTCTCTCAAGTTTTTATGCTGAACAAGCGGTTAACAATAATCTATTAGTTTTTTGTTTTACTAATGCTCCGCCAGCCCTAGCGCCTTACGGAGCTAAAAAATCTTTATTTGGAACTAATCCGATTTGTTTTGGTGTTCCAACAGGTAAAGCTCCTTTCATTTTAGACAGCTCTACTTCAATTATTAATAGAGGAAAAATTAGAAGAGCAAGTAAGCTAGGACAAAAAATTCCATATGGAGTAGCTTTGGATAAAGACGGAAAAATTACAACTGACCCAAATAAAGCACTAAAAGGAACACAGCTGCCGATAGCAAATTTTAAAGGATCAGGGCTAGCTTGGATGGTTGATATTTTGAGTGGAGTATTAACTGGTAGCAGCCATGGAGGTAAAACTAAAGATCCTTTTGATGATTTTAGCGGCCCTCAAAATGTTGGTCATTTATTTATAACGATTAATCCTAAAATTTTTACAGGAAAAAAGTTTATGGAGGAGATGGAAAAAAATATAAAATTAGTAAAAAAACTTCCGAAGGCTGATGGTTTTAGTTCTATTCTTTATCCTGGAGAAAGAAAAAATAAAACATATAAAAAGAATTTAAATAAAGATATATCTATACCAAGAAAAATTTTAAAAGAAATGGAAGAATTAAATGTTATCTAAAAAAAAAATTATTTGCCCAGAAAATTTATTAAAAGTTGCTTTAAATAAAGGTCCAGCGAAAGCAGCTATTGTGAATGCAGGTAGAAAAGTCGTAATTGAATCTAGTAAGCAAGCAGCAGAATCAAAATTGATTTTACCAATTTTTATTGGCGATAAACCTTTGATAGAAAAGATTGCTAAAGAAATTAATTGGGATATTTCAAAATATGAAATTATTCACGAACAAACTGAAAATAATACAGCACCTATTGCAGCTAAACTTGCTAGTGAAGGTAAAGTTAAGATTATAGTTAAAGGCCATATTCATACAGATATTTTAATGAAGGCTGTTTTAAAAAGAGATTTAAACTTAATTGGAAAAAAAAGACTTAGCCATGTTTGGCATATGACTTTAGAAAAAAAAGATAAACCTTTTATAATTACTGACGGGGCATTGAATGTTTTGCCGAAATTAGAAACCAAAATGCATATACTTAAAAACTCTATAAATTTTGCAAAAAGAATTGGAATTACTAGACCTAAAGTTTCAATTTTGTCTGCTACAGAAGAAGTTTTGGATAGCGTACCCAGCTCGATAGAAGCAAAAGAATTAACCAAAAAAGCCATAGCGGAAGGAATAGACGCTGAAGTTTTTGGGCCAATGGCATTTGATAATTCAGTTTCTGAAAAAGCTGCTCAAATAAAAGGAATTAAAAATACCGTTGCTGGTAAAACCGATATTTTATTAGTACCTAACGTAGAAGCAGGGAATGCTCTTGTTAAAATGATGATTTATTTTATGGGAGCATGTGCTGCGGGTGTAGTTGTTGGAGGTAAAGTGCCTGTAGTAATAACTAGTCGAGCCGATGATTCTGAGGCTAGATTAGCATCAATAGCTGCTGCAGTAGTAACTCTTTAATGAAAAAATTAAGGAATTGGGATAATAAAACTTGGCTTTCTTCAAAAAAATATATTTTCGAATTTCATAAATTTATAAAAAAAAAACTTACTTTAAATAAAAATACCAAAGTTTTAGATATAGGTTGTGGCAGAGCTAATATCATTAGTTTTATTCAAAAAAAATATAGATTTAAGAATAAAGCTATTGGAATTGATATTTTAAAGAACAAAAATATTAAAAAAAATATAATATTTAAAAAATCAGATGCTATACAATTTCTTAAAAAAGGTAGAAAATTTGACGTCATAATCATTAAACAAACAATTCATTTTTTTTCTAAAGCCAAACTGTTATCTTTGCTCAATTTAGCAAAGAAAAATTTAAATTCGAAAGGAACATTATTAATATTTTCCCTCAAAACTAAAAACAACAAGATACCTTGTTTTAAAAAAATGAAGGAAAAACTCAATATAAGCCTTAAAAGAGATCAGGTGCTATTTAGAATAATAAAAAAAAATTTGAAAAAGGTAAAAGAGTCGAACTTTAATTATTACGTTACTATTTCAAAGAAAAAATATATATCAATGATTAAAAATAAATATATGTCTTGTCTTTTAAATTTATCAAAAAAAGATATCGATAAGGGTATCGACGAGATTAATTTAAAATTCACAAACCAATTAAACTTTACCGATACCCTGAACTGTATTAGTTATAGAAAATAATTATTTTCCTGGCTCTTTGTAATTACTAGCCATTTTTTTTGCTGTTTCTGCTATTCCATTAAGATCAACGTCTTCTAAAATAGTAAAATCAGAAACTGCTCCACTGGAAACAGCTACCATTGCAGCTGCTGCGGCTTGTTCAAAAGTGCCTTCGATTTCAGCCATAAAATCGTATTTGCCTCTAAGTCCAGCATAACGAGTTACTTTAGCTCCTCCTGCAGCAGCAAGTGCAGATGTTGCAGCTTTTCTGTCTGTAGATGGATTGCTGACAAATCCGCCAAGTCCTTTAGCAGTATAAACACCAAGTGTTATAAATTTTGCCATTTTTACCTCCTCTTTTATTTTTCCACTATTACTGTGCCCGAGTGAGGATCCGTTACACCTAATTCGGGTGACAGTTCTTCCAAAGTGTGCCTAAGGGTATCCAAAAATGCAATCATTTTTGGTCTCGCCTTAGCAATATCATCTTCGGAATTCCATTCGCCTATCATAAAAAATTCGTTTGGCTTAGTTTCAACATACTTTGCTGAGACTTGACCATCGAATTTTGGCATATCTTTAATTTTTTTTAAATAATCTTCTCTACTTGATGATTTAACTTTACATCTAACTATATTCATAAATTTTGACATAGTTCTTTTTTATACGTAAATTTTATCTGCTAAACCATAACAAAGAATAGCGCTCATTATAACTAAAACAAGAGGAGCGTATATTCCATCATTTCTAGTTTTTTTAGTTAAGCCTGTCTTATCAATTTTTAAAGTATAAAAATTTGTAATTAGTATTGAGACATTAATAATAAATATTAAATTAAAAAATGCCCAAGTTGCCTCTAAACCACCTGTTCTGATAAAAGCAACGTAGATTGCCATTAAAACTGTAGCAATCATAAAAGAGCCAGCGAATCGAGTAATTAGGGTGGCAGTTTTATCTACGCCTCTGCCTTTAAGAAATTTTTTTGTATCAAAAACTAGTTGGTATGCATAGCTGCCAACTATTATAAAGTGAGCTAAATAAATTATTAAATAAAAAATATTTTCAAACTTATCAATCATGTTTTCCTCCAGTCAGTTTAATAAATTCCAGATTTGACTAATTTATCTATTTCTTCTTTAGACTCAGGTATTAATTTGTGAATATATTTATTACATTCGCCAGTTTTTTTTTTATCGTATGGTTTGCCATAAAGCTCGTCGATAGATTTAATAAGTTCAGCATTAATAAAATCTTCTTTGACTCCCTCTTTTATTAAATATGACGATAAAAATTTTTTGGCAGCAATTGAATAAACAATCTTGTCTAATTCTAAAGTACCTTGAGGTATCATACTATTTGCGTAATAAAGTCCAGTACACTTTAAAGTAGCTTTTTTGTCTTTATCACTCAAATGTCCAGCAGCATTCGCTGTGGAAAATAGAAATAAATAAATAAATGTAATAATTATTCTCATGAGTTATACTTTTAATCTTATTAAAAATTAATGTAGATTAACTATGTTTTTTTTTTATTACAGGTATGCAAAATGTCTACAACCTAGAGGTTAAAAGATTATGAAAATTGTTGATTGTACTACATTTTATTCTGAGCATATGATGTACGATGTAAGATTAAATATTCTTAAAGATAAAGTCGATAAATTTGTAGTCACAGAGTCAACTTTTTCGCACAGTGGTAAAAAGAAAAAATTAAATTTTGATATAAACAATTATCCAAAATTTAAAGATAAAATAGACTACATCATAATTGACAGAGAGCCTAAAGGTATAGTCCCAGAAAATAATAATCCAGCCCTACAAAGAGCAAATAGTTTAAAAAGAATTGCTCTATCATATGATGAAAGTTTAAAGGTAATTAAAGATTTTTCTGGTGAAGATTTAATAATGCTAAGTGACAATGATGAAATCCCCAATTTAGATTCTCATGAGTTTAAAAAAAACAAAAAAGACATAGTCATATTTAAACAATTATTTTTTTATTATAAATTCAATTTACTTTATGACAAAATGAACTGGTTTGGTACTAAAGCTTGTAAAAAGAAAAAATTAAAATCATTGTCTTGGCTTAAAAACATAAAACTAAAAAAATATCCTTTTTGGCGATTAGACACAATGTTTTCTGAAACAAAACAAATTAATTTACAAATTATTAAAGACGGAGGATGGCACTTTACAAACTTATTAAGCCCTGAAGATATGTATGAGAAATTTATGAACTTTGGTCATCATGATGAATTTAAATTAAGTGGCCTTACAATTGAAAAATTAAGAGAAAAAATTAAAAATAAAGAAATGTTTTATAATCATTTTGAGGATCAAAGTTCTACAAAAAAATGGGAGAATAATCATAAACTTAGAGATTGTGATTTGGAATTACTCCCTAAATATTTAATTAATAATAAAAATAAATACAAAAATTGGTTTAGTTATTAAGGAATTAAAATAATTTTTGGTGCCACACATGTTCCATTATGAATCTCTGTAAATGCATCAGCTCCCTTTTTTAAATCTCTGTACTCAATCCAGCCTAAATCACCCAGTCTTTTTTCTGATAGAATATTTAAGGTTTCTTCAAAATCTTTTTTTGTATAACAATAGGTCCCCACCAGAGTTATTTCCTGAATGGTAAGTTTTTTGAAATTAAAAGATCCAGATGCATGTGTCAGTCCAATATGTACAATTGTACCACCTGGTGAAATTGATTTTATTGCCTGATGACGAGTAACTTCTAATCCAACTGACTCGAATATCAAATCAAAATGGTTTTCTTTTATTTGTTTATCGTCAGGAGTTATAAATTCTGCATCGAGATACTTAGAGCATTCTTTTAGTCTTTTTTTATTTGGATCAGACATTATAATATTTTTTGAATTTTTTTCTTTATTCAATACTAATCCACATAGTAAACCTATTGCACCTGCGCCTTGGATTAATATTTTGCTTTCAGATAAAGGTTTTTTTAAACTTTGTTCTGCTAAAATGACTGCATGTAAAGCTACTGCAGTTGGTTCGGCTAAAGCAGCTTCTTTTATCTCAAGTTTGGCTGGAGACTCAAAAACATTTTTTTCTGGTACCGCTACTAATTCTGCTAGCCCCCCTTCTCTCTTAATTGGCAAACTCATTCCAATCATTGTTCTTTCGGGACATAAATGTTCCCTGCCATTTTTACAATAGTTACATCTCTCACAGCTTATTAAAGGATTTATAACGACATCTTTGTCTTTATATTTGCCATTTAAACTGGTGCCGCTTACTTCATGTCCTAGAATTAATGGAGGAACTCTTCTTTCATCATTGCCGTGGTAAGCGTGCATATCAGAACCACAAATCCCAGAAGCTTTAACCTTAATTACTGACTCTCCTGATTTAGCGATTGGATCTTTTTCTTCTTTGAAGTCTACTTTTTGAGTGCCAGTATAAACTAGAGCATGCATTAATTTGAAAAACCGTATTTTCTTAATCTAACATCTGCGGTCCTAGCATGAGCTTCCATTCCTTCAGCTCTGCCAAGTCGGGCTGCAGTAGCGCCAACCACTTTTGTTGCTTCCTTTGTCATTCTTTGGAAAGTAAGAGTTTTTATAAATTTTCCTACAAATAAGCCTCCGGTATATCTTCCGCCACCTTTAGTGGGTAAAATATGATTTGTTCCAGAACATTTATCGCCATATGCAACTGTTGTCTCTTCTCCTAAAAATAAAGAACCGTAATTTCTTAATCTTTTTAACCACCAATCCAAATTTTCAGCATGTACCTCCAAATGTTCTGACGCGTACTTATCGCTAATCTCGGCCATCTCATCATTAGTGTCACATAATATTACTTCTCCGTAATCTTTCCATGCTGCAGTCGCATTTACTTTTGCTAATTCAGGTAGTTCATTTATTAGTTCAGGGACTCTTTTCATTGTAAAATCGGCCAAACTTTTGTCGGTAGTAAATAACCAACCAGGAGAATTGTAACCGTGTTCTAATTGACCAACTAAATCTATTGCTACAATTTCTTTATCAGCAGATTTATCTGCAATAATTGCTATTTCTGTTGGACCTGCAAACTGATCGATTCCTACTTTTCCATAAACAATTCTTTTAGCTTCAGCAACGTATTGATTGCCTGCCCCAACTAAAAAATCAACTGGAGGATTATTAAAGCAACCGTGTGTCATAGAACCTATGGCAGCTACACCACCTAAGTTCATTATTACATCAGCTCCACAATGATTAGCCGCAAAAATAATTCCTGGATTAGCTCCATCCTTGTCTTTGGGAGGACTTGCACATATAATAGTTCTAACTCCTGCAACTTTAGCAGGTGTAATTGCCATAACAGCTGAAGAAATATGAGCATACCGCCCTCCTGGTATGTAACACCCAGCAGTATCTACTGGAATTAATCTTTGTCCTGCAAATAGTCCTTTTGATAGCTCAACCTCAAAGTCATTGTTCATACTTTTCAATTGATGTTCAGCAAATTTTTTAATTCTTTCGTGAGCAAATTTTACGTCATCTTTAGTTTTTTGATCAACTTTCTTAATTGCTTCCTCAATTTTTTCTTTAGAAACGATTACTTCACCCTCAAATTTATCAAATTTTTTATTAAGTTCTTTTAGCGCTACTTCTTTCCTTTTTGCAATATCGTTTAGGATGTCTTGAACAGCCGCTTGTGTTTTATGATCATCCGTCTCTGGGGTTTTTGCTGCTTTTTTTATATATTTAATTGCCATAAAGTACCGTTGGTAACCACAATGCTATTTGTGGAAAGATTACTATTAATATTAATCCTATAATTTGCAATACCATAAATTGCATCATTCCTATATAAATATCTTTTAAATCCCATTCAGGTACTACTCCTTTTAAAAAATAAGCAGAAAGTGCTACAGGAGGCGATAACCAGGCGGTTTGTAAATTAACAGCAACCAAAATAGCAAACCAAGTCAAATTGAACCCTAATTCTTCTATTAAAGGCAAGATTATTGGAATAATAATTAATACTATAGGGACCCATTCAAGAGGCCATTCTAAAAGAAAGATCATAGCAAGAACAATCCCTAAAATGATGTATCTGTTCATTTCCAGCTGTAATAAAAATTCTGTTAAAACCATTGGAGTCCCCAATCTAGAAAACACTGAACCAAAGAAATTTGAAGCAGCAACTAGTACCATAATTAAAGCTGATATCTCTAAAGTTTTTACTAATGCTTCTTGCAATTTTGGTATAGTCAATTTTTTGTAAGCAAGGGCTAAAAGTAAAGAACCGACTGCGCCGCATCCTGCAGCTTCTGTAGGAGTTGCATATCCAAACAAAATACTTCCAAGAGCAGCAAAAACTAAAAGTGCAGGAGGTAAAAGACCAATTAAAAATTCCCTAAAAACCTCTAACATACTTGTTGCTCTATCCTCTGTTGGTAGTACAGGTCCTAATTTAGGATTAAGAGCGCATCTAATAGTTACATATGATGCATATAAAAGAGCCAACATTATGCCAGGTATAATTGCTGCTGCAAATAAATCTGTCACTGGTATTTCCATTATAGGTCCCATGACAACTAGCATAATACTCGGAGGGATTAAAATTCCTAAAGTACCCCCTGCCGTAATTGTACCTGCTGCTAATTTTACATCGTATCCTGATTTGTTCATAGATTTGGCAGCCATTATTCCTAGAATTGTTACCGAAGCACCAACTATTCCTGTTGCCGCTGCAAATATTACTGAAACAAAAAGTACCGCGTAAAATAAAGCTCCTCTAACTCTAGATAGCATTAATTGAACTGATGAAAATAATCTTTCCATCAGGCCAGCATTTTCCATCATAATACCCATGAAGACAAATAGCGGGACCGCCGCCAGTGCTTGTTCGGTCATGACCATAGAAAATTGTAAGGTCATTAAGTAAAAAACGAGCTTACCAAAACCTAGATAGCCAAAAACAAAACCTAAAAAAATTAAGGTGAAAGAAATTGGAAAGCCAATAAAAATTGCAAACAACATTACTGCAATTAAAATGAAACCTAAAGTGGCTGGATTAATTAGTTCTGCTATCATGCGTCAGGCCACCTACCTTTTTTTGCTGCATAATAACTTTTTAATACTTCAGAAATTCCTTGAATTAATAAAAATAAAATTCCAAACCATAAACAAGCCTTTATGGGCCACATATAAGGCATCCAAGCTGTATCCATTCCCCTCTCACCCCTTTGAATAGACTCTAAAACAAATCCTGTAGTCATATAAAAAAAGAAAAGTAATCCTGGAAAATAAAATAACAGATATAACCAAAAATCTATTAGACCCTGAGTTTTTACCTTAAAATTTCTGTATAAAAAATCTGCTCTGATATGAACTCCTCTTGACAAAGCATATCCTGCACCAAGCATAAATAAAGCTCCGTAAAGAAACCTGCTCATATCATATGCCCACATTGTAGGGGCTAAAAATAATTTTCTTGCTAAAACTTCGTAAACCATTGCAAACATTAAAGGAACAGTTATCCAGCAAACAACATAGCCTATACGTTTACTCCATTTGTCAATATTTGTAATTGTAGATGACATCCATTTAGGCATGTCGCTTGGCATTTTTCCAGTTCCTTGTCGCCTTTCAGCGATCATTTCATCTGATTTATCTAATTTATTTATCTCGTTTGACATGGCACCTTTTTACTTAAATAAATAAAGCGGATCAAGTAAATGATCCGCTTTATCATATAATATATTTAAGACTATTTTAATGTCGCTGCGTGAGCCATTCCTAGCTTAGCATTTGACATTTGAGCACCACTCCAAAATGGAACTGCTATATCAGCAAAGTCTTTTTGAGACTGCCATACTTTTTTAAAGAACTTATTCTTTGCGGCGTTAGTCTCTAAACTTTTCTTAGCTGCAGCCATATAAGCTGGAAAATAATCCGATGGTGTATCGTGTAGTTGAACGCCATGATTTTCAGTTAAATCTTTAAGCGCTTTACCATTTTCATATATTCTGTAGCTCATAGCTCTACTTAATGAAGCATCAGCTGCTACTTCCATAGCTTTCTTTTCTCTTTTAGTCATTTTTTTGTAAACGTCTCCATTTACGTAAAGGTCTGCATTTACCACTACTTGGTGTAAACCTTGTAGGTAGTAGTGCTTAAGAACTTTTTGGAAACCAAATACACTGTCTGGTTTTGGACAGCACCATTCAGCTGCATCGATAGTTCCTTTTTCAAGAGCTGGAAGAATATCTCCACCACCCATTGCAACAGAAGCTACTCCGATGTCTTTATAAGTTTGACCTGGAATTCCTGGAGGAGTTCTAAATCTATACTTTCTAAAGTCAGCCATGCTGTTTATCGGCTCTTTGAACCAACCTAAAGCCTCTGGGCCTACTGGTTGAAGCATAAAACCTTTTATATTTCTTCCCATTTCTTTCCATAATTGGTCGTATAATTGTTTACCACCACCATATTGGAACCAAGATAGGAACGCGATGTTAT
>MDTA01139025.1_pt1 | contig 13584 bp, 7 predicted proteins | sample 811151 | NCBI WGS metagenome assembly MDTA01 (sample SAMN05326648, study PRJNA326480) | marine metagenome | isolation source: seawater | place: Indian Ocean: South | collected 2010 | reverse complement strand
TACTGTTACCAAAGGCTTCTCTTCTCCTGCATCTGTGGTAACCATGGCTCCCACATAGAGTGCCTGGTACGCTACATAGCCTCGACCGCTATTGGTTGGCCACTCATAGAAAAATACACTAGGTCCTGAAAGATCATTACCACTAGATCCATAGTTTTGAATAGATACCCTTATTTTATTTACATCCACGTTGGTTACACGCCTATAGTTAGGGTCTCCCCTATCGCTTGATTGAGGAAACAAACTAGCAATGAATAAAAAGTTGATTAGGGTTTTTACCATGCAATTTGGAATCCCATTTGAATCTGTCTTGGAGGATCATACCAATCCGGCCTGTTAAAAAATTGATCCAATGTGTTTGGTCTCATAGGTTCAAAAGGACTGATAGCCTGTGCTCTAGCCTGCTCAATAGTTTCATTTGCCTTTCCTGAGTCACCGTAAACAGAAATTTGATTTCTTCTATCTGTTAGGTTTTGTATTCGAACATAAAATTTTCCATTTAACTCACCTAATGAAATATCCCGATGTATTTTTAAATCCATTCGAAAAGTTGAAGGCTTCCTCCTACTGTTTCGAAGTAAAACAGTTGACAATACTTCTCCCTGACTTTCATAATTCGTAATAACAGGAGTGTAAGGATATCCTGCTCCAAGTTGAAAAACTGTGTTAGCGCCCCATTTCTTATAGTTGGCAAAAACAGACCCATTTAAGCTATGGGTCTGATCCCAGTCCAATGGTATTATGGAACGAGTTGGCTCATTTCCAGCAAGCACTGCACCAAATTCTTCGACGGGATTGGAATTAGCTCCCTCTGCAACTTGATAGGTATAGTCCAACTGACCACCAATATAATTACTGAACCTACGATAGACTGTAGCGATAACACCTCTTGAGTTTGAATAATCTTTATTTACAAATGTGTAGTACGCTTTTCCATCACCAAGGTCTATGGGTATACCACTAGAAACATAGTTTCTAGCGTCTCTATAAAAAGCCTTTAGCTCTAGCCTTGTATTCAAAGCCACTTCCTGTTTTAAACCCAGCTCATAGCTTACCGTTGTCTCTGGCTTTAAATCTGGATTACCGAAAATACCAAAATTAGATCCTGTTTCACTGAGTTTATAATCTGTGTCATCGTACAATAATGAAAAGTCAGGTATCTTAAAGAAATATCCATAGGCAAAGTGAATTACACCCTTGTCTGAGATTGGATAAGCAACTGCCGCCCTTGGACTAAGTAAGGATTTAACCGTAGTATTTTTCCACCATCCTAATTTCTGATTAAGATTGGGTTGATCATTAAACCGATTATAATAATCAGCATAGGTATAACTAATCTCATTACCATTACTATCAATTTCAGTATACGATATGTCTCCCCAATTGATATTTTCCAATTCACTTATTGAGAGAGTATCAAGCGCTGGGTTTCTGGGATCTTTTATATAAGGCTCATGGATATTATTAGGTATTTTTGCTTTGGGATCGAAACTCTCATATCGTAAACCAAAATTGATAATCATATCACCATACTCAATTTTATCTTGCGCATAAATAGAAAATTCTGTGGGTTTGAAAATATAGTTTGATCTTGTAAAGCTTCCTATTGCTGGAATTATTGGGGTATATATTTGATCCGTTAAGGTTGAATCTAAAATGGAGTATTGATCAAGCATTAAAGAGTGGACCGAATAATCTATACCCATTTTTATTTGGTTGTATTTATTTATCTGGCTTGTGAAGTCTAATTTATAATTGGCTGTTTTTGTCTCTCGCTCAAAGCGTCTGTTGTCAACACCCGCCCGATAAAGTGAGTATGCAGGGAAGTATTGCACCTGATCACCATACTGATCAATAATGTGATCTGGTATTCGATTTTCTTGCTGAGCTAAGAATAAACTGTCTGGTGTTATATATCTATCATCTAGAGGGTTATCAAATAAATGGGTTTCATAATTATATTTGTTTTCACTTACATTGATCTGCAAAAAAGAAGACGGTGATAGAGTATGTGAAATACTTAACCCGAGGAATCTTCCTTGATTGAAATTAGTTCTCTGAGCATTTTCAAGTAGTTGGAGTGCATGGTTGAAATCCTGACTTTCTCGAGAATTCAATATTGTATTGATTTTGAATGTAGTAGTCTTGAAAATATTAAAGGTGATTTTATTTTGTGTTGACCAAGAAGAATGCCAATTTAAACCTTTATAATAAGGGACCTTTTGTTTTTCATTTCCATCAAAGTATCGGTTATCATTTTCATCATTGAATATAGTATCCCCATAAATGGTAAATGTTTGTAAGCCATTTAGCCATCCTTTTGACTGATTGACTCTACCGCTTGAATAAAAGGTGATTTTATCTATTAAAATTGGCCCACTTAGATTCGCAGAAAAACTGTAATCATCATCTATGCTAAAAGTATTTAAATCATTATAAACCTTATCCCCACTATGGTAGTCACCAGCATACGTATGGAGAGAACCTTCAAATTGATTACCTCCATCCTTGGTAACCATATTCACCACACCCGTAAGTGCCCTTCCATATTCTGCATTAAAAGTACCACTAATGACTTGCAATTCTTGAATATTATCATTCTCAATTTGTACTCCTATGCCTCCATCATATAGATCCGACATAGGAACTCCATCCACCATGTAGGAAACTTCACTTGTCCTGCCTCCTCGCATATGGATACCTCCATCAGAATCAACCGTTACACCTCCCTGAAGTCTCAATACCTCTGAAACTTCTGTAACCGGCAAACCCTCTAACTCTTCGGAAGATATAATCGCTTCAGATTGTGTTACATCGAACTGAATTAATTTTTTCTCCGCAACAACAATCACCTCTTCGCCAGAAATTACACTGCTAACTAATTCTCCATCTAGTTTAGTAGTTTTATCAGAAATGATCGTCACCCTCTCATTTACCAATTTTTTATATCCTATCATCTCAAAGCGAACAGTATAGGATTTTGGTGGAATATTTAATAAAGTAAACTCACCCTGCTCATTAGATGAAGTTCCAAGATAAGTTCCTTCTAAAATAATATTGCAACCAATCAGAGGTTCACCCGTTTCTTTATCTTGTAATTTTCCCGTTAACTTTCCTGTAGTCCCTCCAAGGAGAATCTGGTGAATAATAAAAATTATTAAAATATTTGAAATGAATTTCATAGCTATCTCACATAATAAAATTTTTAACCATTGCACTATCAATGAATACATCCGAATTGGAGAGTAAAACGTTTCTGAATTGAAAATATTTTTCTTTACTTGTTTCTCTAGTTTCAATTTTTTCAATAATATGATTCTGTTTTAGCCTACTTAAAACAAACTTAATCATTGACCTATTTTTTTCTTTTCTAAATTCCTCTTGAAAGCCAACCTGTTCATAAATTTTTTGTTCTTGAGCATATAACAAAAATCTTTCTCTACATATGATACCTATAATACTTTGTTCTAAATCAAAGGGGGTAGAAATTCTCGCAAGCTGTTTATCTGACAATTTGCTAAGCATATCTAAAATTTTGGAAACGTTTAAATGTGAATCCTGAAATGAAACAATATGCTTTTCTTGGAGAAACTCTAATTTTTCATGATTTACAAAAGTTAGAAATTGATATAGGTCCAAAAGAGTCTCTTTATCAAATTGGATATCAAGCGTTTTTACAGTTTCATCCGTGAAATCTAATATACGTTTATTTTGGTTAAAATTGGAACTCAACTCAGCCATCTCTTCTTTTTTTATTTGAAAATCATTCTCAGTCAGAAGACCATTATGTTCTTTTTCTAAAAGATGGATAATACTATAACCATCTTTGGTTCGTACTGGTTCTGATATTTCTCCAGGAGTTAGCGAAAAAGCGTTGTATGCAAAAACAGGGTCTAAATCATTATAGTTATACCATCCTAAGTTTCCACCATTAAACTTGAGAGATGAATCTTGGAAACATTCCATAGCTATGGTTTCCCAATTTTCTTCAGAGGAATAGAGCCTGTCACTAATATCTTTTATATCTTGCATAGTTCGAGCAAACAAATGACGGACATGTATCGAAGTGTTCTGCCATGAGAAAAATTTTCGAAGTTCTGACTCTTCCCTTACTAGATCTTTTTTTATATTTTTATCAAAGTAAAAATTCAGCAATAATTGATTATAAATATTTTTTGTTATATCTAAAAATGATGAATCTTTTTCGATGTGATTTTCTTGCGCATACTTAAGGATCAATTTTTCATCAATAAGATTATTTAAATATGCATACCTATTTAGTAGATTGTCTTCCTGGTATATTTTTGATAAAAAAGTTTGATACTCGGTCTTAAAAGACGATAACGAGATGCATTCATTATCCACTGTAGCAATAGATTCCTGTTTTTTCTTTCCACATGAAGACACAAAAAAGACCAAAGAGAGGATTTTTAAAAATACAAATAGGTTGTGTAGCCATAATTTCATCATTTTGAGAAAAATTCCTTCCTCAATTTGAATGGATCTGGTCCATCTTCCCCTCTAATTCTTTTCGTTAGAGAGCTATATAGCTGCCTAAGATTTTGATAGGTATTTTTATTCCTTTTATCTGGAGTACAACGAAAATCTTCCTCAAAAGAAATAAATGGTTCAATCAAATCAGATAAGTTACACGTAAACCCATTTTCATTTTTCCATACCCATGCTGCATGAAGAGCAGCACCAAGTGCAGCACCTTCACCTTTAACGGGAACAGTTTCACAGCTAAAAATATCAGCAATCATCTGGCACCATGATTTTGATTCTGACAATCCCCCTGTTAAATGAATAATATCTGGTTTTACTGGCATTTTAGAAAATCCGTCAAAAAGATTCAAAACATGTCCCTCAATAAGACCTCTTGCCATAGACTCTTTATTCATCTCTTCATATCTAAATCCAAAATACAATGGGCATGCATCTGGGATATCAGGTGTACGTTCCCCACTATACCAGGGTATAATAATATTTCCATTATTACCTGGTTGAGTAAAGGTAAGTAACTTTTCAAAATCAGAATGCGATAAATCGTTTTCATCTAAAAAATTATTGTATCCTCCTGCCATATTGGATATACAAAGTAGAGGTAAAAATTTTCCGGTACTATCACAAAAGCACGCTATTTCACCATCCTCATCAATAAATGGTTCATCTAAGATAGTAAAGGCAGTTCCACTTGTTCCTAGGCTGATAGTCACCGTTCCAGATTCTATATTACCGGTTCCCAGTGCACTATACATATTATCCCCAGATCCAGCATCGATTCTACATTCCAAATCAAATCCATACTGATTTGCAAGTCTATTTGATATATAACCAATACTTTTTGTTGAGCTTGAAACAGAAGGGAGCTTTAAAGCTAAATCATCAGAAATATAATGGATCAAATGTTTTGACCATGTTTTTTTTACTGGATCCCAAATACCAGTCCCAGATGCGTCTCCTTCTTCCATCGCTATTTTCCCACCTGTTAAATACCAGTTGATATAGTTATGAACCAATAAAAAATAGTCGGTTTGATCGTATGATTCTCTCTCATGTCTATACATATGAAAAATTTTTGAAGCAGTATACCCAACTCTTTGACTATTTGCTATCTCTGCAATCATTTGCTCAGCACCACCTATTTGTTCAGTAAGAATTTCACATTCTTTTTGAGTTGAAAAATCATTCCATAGCTTAGAAGTTGATTTGGTAAGTTTTCCATCCTCATCTATTGCTACAAGGCCATGCTGCTGCCCAGCAACAGAAATAGATTTTATAGAATGAATAATATCCGATGTCATTTTTAACCGTTCGAATAAAGCATGAATTCCATCGATCCACATATTGGGGTCAGATTCAGAAACACCAGGCTCAGTATTTTGCAAAACTCCATTCAGTGTACCATATTTTGGTAGATCGATATCATAATTAATAGAATCAGAATAAATAATTGAATTTTTCTCAAGGTCTATTACTATAATTTTTTGACCTTGGGTTGATACATCGATTCCTGCAAAAAAATCTTTCATATTTATTTAAAAATCACGGTATGAAGGTTTTTATATCCCATCCTTTCAACCCGCAATTAAAAGAAGGTAGATATTAAAAATCAGAAGGGCCCAAATATTTGGGCCCTTCTAAGCATACTTTATTTTAAGAGGGTCATCTTTTTCACTTGACGAAACTCACTGCCAGCTCTGAACTCGTAGAGATAGACTCCACTTGGCAAAGGTTTCCCAGAATGATTTTTCCCATTCCAAGTGATCTTATAGGTTCCTCCCGAAATCGCATTCTTACTAAAGGAATAAACTTCCTTACCTGTTAAAGAATAGACCGTGAAACTTATATCTGATTCCATTGGTAAGGTGAATTCCATTTCTGTAGATGGATTGAATGGGTTTGGATAGTTATCGCTTATGCTATAAACAGAAGGAAGAGTTGTTCCTCCATTGCCATCAACGGCCATCAAGACCATACAAATACCATCTGGGTTCCACTCTTCTTGACCATCATTTTCATCAAGATAAAACTCGCTATCTAATGGAAAATGATAGGAAGATGGCCATTCACAATTTGCATCCATATCTTGATGTAAATATCTGATTCTTGGCACACCACCGAGTCCTCCACCTGCTTCATCATTTTCTGTCATTTCAGACAAGTCATACCAGCCCCATTTGTAATATATGCACCACGGTACAGGACCAGTTAAGGTAACAGGAAATTCATAGATTCCATCACCAACTGCTGTAGCTGCATAATGATTTAGATCTTGACCATCTGAAAAACCCTGAGAAAGGTTTAACCATTTATCATGTGTACGCAAGTATACAGAATCTTCTGCTGCATCAAAACCTTCAACAGCACTCATGTCTAAAGAGAATACTGCATTAATAGAAGTTCCTTCAGGGACTACAGATCCTGGGAAAGCATCATAAAAGGACTCTCCAGGCAATTCAACCAAACCTGTCCCATCATCCTCACCCAACATAAATGCACGATTCCCCTCATATTGTGGAGATGTTTCCCAACCAATCCAGTCTACGATTGCTGGGTTACCATCTGAATCATAAGCATTAAATCTTTCTGCTAATGCTGCTAGAGAGGCTTCGGAAAGATGCATGTAATATGCAAACTGAAGTTCGGCATCAGGCAAAGCGGTTACTTCAATTGCATGGCTAAAGATATTTGTTCCTGGGGTTCTTGTCATAGTACAATCCTCACAGTTACCCCAGTTATTAAAACTACCCCTTACCTGCATCTCATCACCGTTGGCTATATTAAATGCTCTCATTCCAGGGTTCCCCTCTTCATCCAACCACTCGGTCATATCTACATTAAAAAGAACAGTTTTGGTCACATCACCACCACCAGGAATTGGAATGTCATAATCTGTTTGTCCATGGAGAGTTAGCATATCTTCATCTAAAGTGAACGAGGGATTACTTCCATCGATTAGCCAAGTTCCCCATCCATCAGAGCCATCACATACTTCGCATTCCGTATCATCTCCGTTATCCGTGTCAATTGCTCCCCACTCATGGGCACCAGCCATAACCGCTGGTACTACAACAGTCCAAACATGATCACCAGCTGTTACATCACCATTAGTACCATCATCATACATTTGGACTACGGACCAACTTGTAGGTGATCCTTTCCACATAATATCTGTCCATTCTTCCGTGCCATCATGTACAGTGAACATTACTACACCCTCCGAAACAGCAGAATCTGGAGGAAGAACCCAATCTGTGACTCCAGAAAGTTCTCCATTCAAAACAGAAAACTCAGGATTTGGGTGACCTTCCATCAACCAGGTTCCCCACACATCTGAACCATAACAGGCCTCACATATAGATCCGTCTCCATTGTCTGTGTCAATTGCACCCCACTGATAATCACCATTAGGGGTAGTATATTGAGCGGTCCAGACGTGGTCTCCGGCTGTTACATCTCCATTAGTGCCATCATCATAGGCTTGAAATACTCCCCAACCAGACATAGATCCTTTAACCATTACATCTTCAATCATCCAAGTATGATCAGTGATGGTGAAGGTTACATCCATCTCACCGGCAGGAACTGGAATAATATAATTGGTGTGACCATGATAGGTAAGTAAATCTTCCTCTAGGTTATATGCAGGATTTGGACCATTAATAAGCCATACACCGTTTTCTGTACCATCATTTTCTATTGCTCCCCACTCATGATCTCCTGCAGGAATATTTTCAATCGTTGCTGTCCAGACATGGTCTCCAGCTTCTGCATCACCATTGGTGCCATCATCATACATAGGAACTGTGGCCCAACCAGTTGCTGTGCCTTTATACTCAACAGCTACATTTTCTTGACTACGATCATCAACTGTAAATACAATAGTACCAGCTGCTGAAGCAGTGTAGGCATCTATCGTATAGCTTGTAGTCCCTGTTACATTCATTGCATCATCAACAGAGTAAGCAGGATTATCTCCATTTATAAGCCATGTGCCATAGCCATCGGATCCATCACAAGCGGTACAATTGGTACCATCACCATTTGCAACATCAATAGCACCCCATTGGTGGTCTCCAGCCATAACATCGACCACAACAGTCCAGGTATGGTCTTCAGCAGTCACATCACCATTGGTACCATCATCATACATCTGAACTACAGCCCAGTCCGTAGCAGTTCCTTTGTACATAATATTGGTATTAGACCAAGAATTATCAACAACAGTAAAAGTAACTTCTACTGCGAGTAGGCTTGATATTAAAAGTAAGCTAGATAACAATTTTTTCATTGTTGCTCCTTAAGATTGATTAAAAAAATTCATAACAAAACCCTACACCAAATCACCGATTATAGTACCCGAATAACATGACCAGATGTATTAGTATTATACATAATGTTGATTTGATCAGTCAAATTAAATCTCATAAAATTTTATTTATGTTTTAACCAATTTTTAGCTAAATATTTTTTCAAAATAAATTGATTTCCTCCAAAAAATAAAACTTCGCATATTTTTTCTAAATAATTTAAAATCTGCTGAAATACTTTCGGTTATGGTATTTTATTATTAGACTACAATATTCCTTAAACAAAATTAAGTGAGAGAACAAAATGCAAGTTTTTACAGTTCTTGATTGGATAACTCTTGTCCTTTTTTTCATAGGTCTCGGATACATAATTTGGAGCGTAATTAACCAAAAACAGGATTCCCCAGAGCAATATTTTTTAGCGGGAAGGAATTTAGGATGGTTTGTTATAGGAGCTTCTATTTTTGCCTCCAATATAGGTTCTGAGCATATAGTTGGGCTGGCTGGAACTGCTGCAAACAGTGGTATGGTAATGGGGCATTATGAACTTCATTCTTGGATCATTCTTCTTCTAGGATGGTTCTTCGTTCCTTTTTATCTGAGAAGCACTGTTTTTACCATGCCAGAATTTTTGGAAAAACGCTTTTCAGAAAGTTCACGATGGATATTAACAATCATTACACTAGTTAGCTATGTATTAACAAAAGTTTCTGTGACAGTATATGCTGGTGCAGTTGTATTTGAAACACTCATGGGAATTGAATTTTGGTCTGGTGCATTACTAATTGTAATCATTACTGGTTGCTATACTATATTGGGTGGCCTTAAAGCCGTCATATATACAGACGCTTTACAAGCCATGGTACTGATTATTGGCTCTATAACCATTTCAGTAATAGGCCTTATGAAAATTGGTGGCTGGAGTAATTTAGTCTCAGCCGTAGAACCGACACACTTTAATATGTTTTTACCTGCTGACCATCCTGATTTTCCTTGGATAGGAATGGTGTTTGCCCCACCCATCATTGGTATTTGGTATTGGTGCACAGACCAATATATTGTTCAAAGAGTTTTGTCAGCTAAAAATGTAACTGAAGCCAGGAAAGGAACAATCTTTGCAGGTTATTTAAAATTATTGCCCATTTTTATGTTTTTTATACCTGGTTTAATAGCTTATGCAATGACAAAAACCGGGCAATTAAGCTATGCATCCTCAGATCAAGTATTCCCAACATTAGTGCGTGAATTACTTCCTTCGGGGATAAGAGGACTAGTTGCAGGAGGACTCTTAGCTGCTCTAATGAGTTCACTCTCATCTGTTTTCAATTCTTGTTCTACTTTATTTACAATGGATATTTATAAAAAGATGTATCCAGAGACTGGTGAGAAAAAACTTGTTCTTGTTGGGAGGATAGCTACAGCTATTGTTGTGCTATCAGGTATAATGTGGATACCATTCATAAAAGTAGTTTCAGGTGCTGGTTTATATACCTATCTCCAAAGTGTACAGGCATACATTGCGCCTCCTATTGCTTCTGTATTTTTGCTTGGACTTTTCTGGAGCCGTATAAATGCAAATGGAGCATTAGCAGCCCTATTAGGTGGATTTATAGCAGGCATGGTTCGCCTAGGATTGGAAATAAAAAAATCCACATTAATGGCAGATGGAATATGGTACAAAATCGCAGATCTAAATTTCCTCTATTTTGCAATATTTTCCTTTTTAACATGTGTTGTAGTACTAATTTCAGTAAGCATGCTTACCCCACCGCCAGATGCGAGTAAAATAAATGGTCTAACATATGATACGTCTAAAATTAATAATGAAGAAAATAGTGACTTAAAATCAGATAAAATTAATTCATATGTAATTCTCGCTATTCTAGCACTTATTTTACTTTACTTTTCACCAGTTGGTATTGGAGGTTAATTTTTTATTTATGTCAATAAATCTTACTATAGGAGAAAAAGAATATTTCCCAAATATTAAAAAAATTGAATACGAAGGCAGAGATTCAGATAATCCTTTAGCCTTTAAGTTTTATGACTCTGAAAGAATTGTGTCTGGAAAACCAATGAGAGAGCATCTCAAGTTTGCAGTCGCATACTGGCATACCTTTTGCGGAACTGGTGGAGATCCTTTTGGACCAGGGACAAAAAACTTTCCATGGGAAGTACCTGGTAATTCGATGCAGTCTGCATATGCGAGACTGGATGCAGCCTTTGAATTTTTTACAAAATTAGGTGTTGAATATTATTGTTTCCATGATAGAGACCTTGCTCCTGAAGGAAATAATGTAAATGAATCTGTTAAAATGCTCCAAGAATTAACAAAAGCCGCATATAGAAAGCAAAAAGATTCAGGCGTAAAGTTATTATGGGGAACCGCGAATCTATTTTCCCATCCTCGTTTTATGAATGGAGCTGCCACAAACCCTGATTTCAATGTGATTACATTCGCAGCTTCTCAGGTAAAGGCAGCTTTGGATGCCACTATTGAGCTTGGAGGAAGTAACTATGTGTTTTGGGGTGGGCGAGAGGGTTATTCTTCTCTTCTTAATACAGACATGAAAAAAGAATTGGATCATTTGGCTATATTTTTATCCAAAGCAAGAGATTACGGCAGGGAGAATGGATTTAATGGTACATTCCTAATTGAACCTAAACCGATGGAACCTTCTAAACACCAATATGATTTTGATGTAGCAGCAGTAGTGTCTTTTTTGAAACACTATGATTTAGAAAATGATTTTAAAATAAATATTGAAAATAATCATGCTACATTAGCAGGACATACCTTTGCCCATGAAATTCAGTCAGCATATAATTTCGACGCTTTTGGAAGCCTTGATATTAATCAAGGAGATCCACATAATGGGTGGGATACCGATGAGTTCCTACATAATATTTATGATGCCGTGCACATCATGTTGGTTATATTAAATGAAGGTGGTTTACAATCTGGAGGAATGAATTTTGATGCAAAAACCCGTCGAAACTCCACCGATTTGGAAGACATTTTTATAGGACATATACATGCAATGGATACTCTCGCAAGAGGTCTTTTGATAGCTAACGATATTTTACAAAACTCTGATTACACAAATCTAAAAATTCAAAGATACAAAAGTTTTAATCATAGCAAGGGCCTATTATTCTCAGAGAAAAAATTAAGCCTCAAAGAACTCGCTAGCTTAGCATCAAATAAAAAGGATCCTAATACAACTAGTGGTAAACAGGAACTTTTCGAATCTATTATTAATAAATACATCAAATAATAGAGTTTTTTTACATTGCTACGTTTTGATATAAAACTACCTCTCACCTTTTTCATTCTTTTTGTTTTTTTGGGATGTGGACAAACCAAAATCGATAAACCAAACATTATTTTAATCATTGGTGATGATCACGGGTACCCTTACTTTGGTTTTATGGGTTCAAAGATTGTTTCTACCCCGAACATGGACGAACTGGCAAAAAGTGGGGCTTTATTCACAAATGGTTATGTACCTGATAATCATTGTCGTCCTGCATTGCAGGCCTTAATAACTGGGATTGATCCATACGAGTACAAAAAACAAAGAGATTCCCTTAAAAATTCACTAAAAGAAGACCAGTATTATTTAGGTATGGGTATTACTTCAAAAAAAGAATGGGAGAACAACTTTAACTATCATGCGATGAAGTATTTTAATACCATACCAAAAGCACTGGAAAAGGAAGGGTATACAAGCTTCCAGAGTGGTAAATGGTGGGAATACCACTTTGAATACGGTGGTTTTACAGATGGGATGACTAAAGGTTGGGTTAGGGAAAATAGAGATGGAAGAAATTGGTTCCAACAATTTATGGGTGGAGAAGGAACGGATATTGGAAGAGTTACCAACCAACCTGTTTATGATTTCATTGAAAACAATCAATCAAATCCATTTTTTATTTGGTATGCACCACAATTGCCCCACTATCCTTTTGACGCACCCAATAAGTATAGAACTATCTATCAAAATAAAGGATATTCTAAATCAGCAGTTGAATATTATGCTAATTGTACATGGTTTGATGAGGCAGTGGGAGAACTCATATCTTTTTTAAAAAAGCGGAATATATTTGATAACACCTTGTTTGTTTATGTGAATGATAATGGATGGGAACAAGAACCATATCAAGAATTTATAAACGATCCCATGAGATCTCATAATGGTGGAGACAAAGGCAAATTATCTATATTCGATCAATCATTTCGAACCCCCATTATTTTCTCATGGAAAAACAAAATTGAAAAAAATACCCAATTCGATGATTTGATTCATACCATTGATATATCTGCTACTATTTTAGATTATGCTGGTATAACAAATATTTCCCAAATGGGGAAATCCAAATCATACAAAAATGTAATTAAAGGCTTAGAAAAAGGATCAAGAAATATCGTACTTGGGAACTCCAACAAAATTCGTGATAAAAAGGATCCTATGGGAAGAGATGTCAATGCATATTGGGGCAGAAATAAAAAATGGTTTTTTAAATCAAATATCACTGATGGATTTGAGGCGTTGTATGATATATCTAAAGATCCTTATTGCAATAATAATATCATAGAAAACCATGATAATATCGCTACCCTCTTCAGAGATAAAATAAGGGAAAAATATTTAGATTAAATCATTTACAATAATTACTTAAGGAGCTGAATCTTTTTAGTCACTGCGTACTGAGGACTTTGCACCCTTAAAAAATATATGCCGGTAGGGAAGGTACCTAATGATAATCT
>MDTA01158421.1_pt1 | contig 13585 bp, 12 predicted proteins | sample 811151 | NCBI WGS metagenome assembly MDTA01 (sample SAMN05326648, study PRJNA326480) | marine metagenome | isolation source: seawater | place: Indian Ocean: South | collected 2010 | reverse complement strand
TGGCTGAAAAATAAAATAATTATTATCACTTATAAGTTCTATTTCGTAATCTTTTAAGTTTTTTTTCTGTAGATTTTTTGCTGTATAAATTCCTGCAAAGCCACCGCCTAAAATTAAAATTTTTTTCATAAGTTATAACCCCTCATCCTCATCTCTATATTTTTTTTCTAAGTCATCCCATACATCTAATGCTTGATATTTTGGAACGTACCCTAATCCTTTAATGGCATCAGAAGATAACACTGATGCTGATGTTACAACATCAACTACAGAAGGTGTATTTTTAAGTGCTTCCGATATGCTTTTTTCTAAATCTTCTGGCTTTTCAACTCTTATACCAAAAGCACCCAAACCTTCCGCCATTTTAGCATAATTAGTATGCCTAAGACTAGTACCATAAACTCTATTTCCATAATTTAGTCTTTGATCATGAGTCTCAATATTCCAACCAGCATTATTTGAAATAATAATACAAATATTAGAGTTATTTCTGACAGCTGTGTCTAATTCCATAGCGTTAAAACCAAAAGATCCATCACCTGTAACACAAATAACAGGTAAATCTTTATAAACTTCAGCTGCAGCTATCGCATAAGGGACACCTATGCCTAAGCACCCAAACACACCTGAGTCTAGATAATATTTAGAATTTAATCCCACTCTTGCAAAACTTAAAATATCTCCCCCATCTGCTATACCCACGTAATTATTTTGAATCAGGTTGCTTATACAATTAAAAATATAGTTAGGATGAATTTTATTATCATCACCTATGTAGACTTCTTTAGTATTTTTTAAATTTTCTAATTTTTTTTTGTGAAAATTTTGAATTTGCATAATCCAATTTTTGTCAAAATTTAAATTTAATTCTCTACGATTTATAGTTTCAAAGACTAATTTTGGTTCTGCATATATCTCAGGTTCTCCTCTTCTATTATCAACTAATTCATAAGGATTATCTGAAATTCTCATAAAAGTTGCATTCCTAAATATTGCAGGAGAACCATATGCCAACTGATAGTCCAGTTTCCTTCCTACTAGTATAACTAAATCAGCTTCAGACATTACCTTACTTCTTGCGGCAAAAACATTAGAATTATGCTGTGGTGAAATTAATCCTCTACTATCTTGAGTATCTAAATAAAGAATTCCAGTGCTAGATAAAAAATTCTCTAAAGCAGTCCCACTATTTTTTGCACCTCTTCCAGAAATTAGTAATGGTCTTTTTGCACTATTTAATTTATTAACTAATTCATCTATTTTTTTTTCATTAGGATAAATTTGACTGGTTTTTTTTTCCTTCATCCAATCATTTAAAACAAGCTTATTTTTTACTGTACATCTAAGAACATCCGCAGGAACTTCAATATAACTAGGACCAGGTTCACTTAATTGTCCTTTAGAAAATGAATATGCTAGATCTAATTCTCTTATTACTTGCTCAGGAACTCTAGCAGTTCTTGAATATCTTGTAATAGACTTAAGTATTTCAACATGAGGGATATCTTGCAAGGGCCCCATATTGTTTTGGGGGATTGTAGTGCATCCGCCTATTAGTAAAATTGGCGTGCATGCTAAGCTGGCATTAGCTATACCTGTAACTGTATTTGTTACTCCTGGCCCTGCAGTAACCATAGCAATACCAATTTCATTAGTTAAAATTGAATATGCTTGTGCCATATGAACTGCAGCTTTTTCATCCCTAACATCAATAATTCTAATTCCTAACTTATAGCAAAAGTCCCAAATGGGCTGAATATGACCTCCTTGAAGACCAAATATAACTTTCACCTTTCTCTCAACTAAAAATTTTACTATCCATGCCGCAACTGAATTTTCATTATCATTTAAATCTTTATTAATCATTTGCAATTCTAACCATTTTTCTTAATTCTCTATGAAGTATTTTTCCTGTTGCATTTCTTGGCATATCATTATCTTTTATAAAAAAAATTTTTTTTGGACATTTATATCCAGCCAATCTATCTTTAGACCATTTTATTAAACTTTCTTCAGAAAGATTTATTCCTTCTTCTAAAACAACAAACGCGCAAACTATTTCTCCCCATTTATTATCTTCTATTCCTATGATTGCTACATCTTTAATATTTTCGTTACTTCCTAGTATATTTTCCACTTCAGCTGGATAAATGTTTTCACCTCCAGATATAATCATGTTTTTTTTTCTATCTACTAATTTAATATATCCATCTTTAGTTCTGCAAGCTAAATCCCCTACAGTAACATAATCTTTAAAAAATGCTTCATTGGTTTTTATTTTATTTTTCCAATAATATGAAAAATTATAAGGTGTAGATGCATATAGCTCTCCAATACAACCATCTTTAACCTCTTTTTTATTTTCATCTAATATTAAAATAGGTTTTGAACCAATACATTCTCTTCCTACTGTACCAGGCTTTTCAAACTGTTCTGATGGATGAAGCATCGTTACCCAACCCGACTCACTTGACCCATATAATTCATAAAGTTTGGCTGATTTAAAATATTCTAATATATTTTTTTTAGTATCCCTTCTAGCTGGTGCAGAAGAAATCATAAATTTAAAATTTCTGTTAGTCTTTGGTTTTGATTTATTTTTTTTTATATAATCTAGCAGCATAATATAGTGTGTGGGAACTAATGAAGTAAAGTTGCATTTATTTAAAGAAATTAGATAAAAGAAATGTTTAGGTTCAAAACTTTTCTTAGAATAAATACTTACACTTGCACCTGCAAATACATATGCGCAAAAAAAATTAAAGGAATTTGCATGACACAATGGCATAACTATTAGTGCATTATCTTCTTTTGATATAGAAAGTTCTACTGCAGTTATAGAAGCTAGTAAATAATAACCAACATGATTTCGTACAACTCCCTTTGGTTTGCCTGTTGTTCCTGAGGTATACATCAATGACCAATCATCGTCTGATATAGATAAATTATTTATTAGTTTTATATTAATATTTTTATTTTTTAAGATATTACTATAAACAGAACATTCAAATTTGTTAGAGTTATGATCAATCAGAATAGATTGTTTTTTATTTATTATTTTTTTATTTAATAATATTGAATAAATATTTATAAAGCTTTTTTGAAATATAAAACATTTTGGTTTTGCATCATTCCAAACATCAATGATCTCCTTTGCAGTTAATCTGAAGTTTATAGGCGTAATTATAGCTCCTATTTTTGCAGTAGCATAAAAAATTTCTGCATACTCAATGCAGTTATATGCCAAGAGGCCTACTCTATCTCCTTTAGATATTCCTAGTTTAAGTAAATAACTTGCTAACAAAGTTCCATTGATTTCTAATTCTTTATATGATAATTCTCTGCTTTCTTCTCTAACTACTGTTTTCAAAGGATTTATTCTAGAAAAAGTATCTATAATTTCATTAAAAGTAAGCATAAAAAGAAAATTAAAATGACGTATAGCTCAGTCTATACTTTAAATATTCATTATCTGAATATTTATGATAATCATTAAATAAGGAAATTGTTTCTTTCCAATTGTCATATATTTTTTTATATATTAAATCATTTTTTGTGTTTTCTTCTATGATTTTACTAGAGTGATAAAAAAACTTTTCAACTATTTCTGCAGAATAATGACCTATTGTTATATTATGTTTGTCTTTTAAAATTTTTAAAGTAATTGCATTTTTATAAAAATACTCTGAGAGTACTTCTATATAGTTAGCATGAGATGCATTTTTTATAATTTCCTTATACTCAGAAGGAAGATTATTCCAAAGCTTTTTATTTATCATAAATTCACATAGGGTGCTAGGTTCGTGAATTCCTGGCCCATAATAATATTTTGCTACTTTATGAAAACCCATTGTCATATCCGGCCAAGGACCCGCCCATTCAGCTGCATCTAATACTCCTAGTTTAAGAGAATTTATGACTTCTCCTCCAGATAGGTTTACAGAGATAGCTCCCATTCTATTTATAACCTCAGCTCCCAATCCTGGCATTCTCATTTTTAGACCTTTAAAATCTTCTGAAGAATGAATTTTTTTGTTAAACCAACCTCCCATAGTAGTCCCTGTATCTCCTGCAGGAAAACCTTTTAAATTAAAACTATCGTATAACTCATCCCAAAGTTGTTGGCCCTGCCCTTGATTTAACCAAACAAATATTTCTTTTGATGTCATACCTCCAGGTATGCAACAAAAAAATGGAATAGCCTTGTTTTTAGATATCCAATATTGAGGCGCTGTATATGCACAATCTACAATATTTTCTCTAACAGCATCAAATACTTCAAATGCAGGGACTAACTCACCTGCTGCATAATGAACTACATCAATTTTACCTTGAGACATGTTTTTTATTTTCTTTGCTAGCATTTGTGCAGGAATATCAGCGCCAGGTAAATTTCTTGGAAATGAAGTGACCATCTTCAACTTTAGATTAGGAAGATTTTTAGTAGATAAATTATTTTTAAGATCAGCTTTATCGCTACAACCTACTAGAAAAGCTGTTGTAGATAACATCGCCATACTTTTTAATAAATTTCTTTTCTTTGTATTTATCATTTTATTTTAAATATATTGAATAAAATCTTCAATACAATCAATAACTAGTTTTGGCTTTTCTGCATGAGGAGAATGTCTGCAATTATCAATTATATATTTTTTTACTAAGGACTTAGAATATTTTTCAATTAAATTAATTTGCTCTAAGGTTCCATATTGATCATTTTTACCTTGTATAAGAAGTAGTGGGCTAGAAATTTTTTTTAAAAGACCAGTTATATTCCAATCAGCAAAACTCCTAGACAACCAAACATCGCTCCAAGAACTAAAAACTCTTTCAGGATCATTATGATATTTTTTAAATATTTCTTTTAAATTATTCCTTTCCCAATTTTTTTTTAGTTTTTTTATTTCTTCAATTGTAATTTTTTCTACTATTACATGAGGCGCTTCAAGAATTAATGCCTTACATGGCAACTTATTGCCTGCATAAATTATTGATATAGAGGCCCCATCTGAGTGACCTAATAAAATAGGCTCTTGCTTACAATAAACTTCTACAACTTTTGGTAAATAATATAATGCTTCTCTTTCAAGAAAATTAGATTTTTTTTTTATTTTTTCTTCTGAGGATTTTCCCATACCAATTCTAGAATATAAAACTAAGTTTTTTTTACTCCTTGATGCAAGTTTCTTAGGCCAATCCTTCCACATTTCTATACTTCCCAAACCTTCATGCAATAAAACTATAGTGTCATCTTCCTTCAAGAATTTTGGCTGATTAAAGTATTTGACTGCAATTTTTTCCTTACCAACCTTTAAATATTCGCTAAATATTTTCATTAATCTCTAAGCTTATATCTTTGAATTTTTCCTGTTGTAGTTTTAGGAAGTGCTGTAACAAATTCATACCACCTTGGATACTTAAATGGCATAAGCTTGCTTTTAACATATTTTGTCAATATATTCTGTAATTCTTGAATCTCTTCTTTATGATTAGGATTTAATACTATAAAAGCCTTAGGTTTTAATAAATTATCTTCATTAAACTTTCCTACTACAGCTACTTCTAATACGCATGGGTGGCTTTGTAAAGCTGCCTCTATTTCAAATGGAGAGACATATTGACCCGATACTTTCAACATATCATCAGCTCTACCGCAATAAGTAAATACTCCATTAGCACTTTTAGTATATTTGTCTCCAGTTTTTGTCCAACCATTCTCAAAAGTATATTTACTTTTTTCTGGCTTGTTCCAATATTTGATAGCTGATGAAGGACCTTTAATTTCTAGTTCACCTATTTCATCAATACCAGCTTCTGTATTATCATCTTTAATTATTTTTGCCCTATAACCAGGAACAGGCTTTCCAGAAGAGCCTGGAGTAATATTAGTAATACTATTTGAGATAAATATATGTAACATTTCAGTAGAACCTATACCATCCAAGACTTTAATTCCTGTAACTTCCTTCCATTTTTTATAAAGATGGGCTGGCAAGGCTTCACCAGCTGAAACAGCAAGTCTTAATGTTTTAAAATCATCAGCTTTAAAATTTGAATTAACTATTGAAGCATAAAGAGTAGGCACACCAAAAAATAAAGTTACTCTATTCTTTTTAATAATATTACTAACTAACTCTGCTGTAACTCTTTTTTTGCTAAGAATACTAGTTCCTCCTACACTTAATGGAAAAGTTAAACTATTTCCAAGTCCATAGGCAAAAAATAGTTTTGCAGCAGAAAAAAAAATGTCATTCTTTTTTACTTTTAAAATATTTTTAGCATACAAATTTGCAGTACAAGATAGACTTTTTTGTATATGAATAGTTCCTTTAGGCTGCCCTGTGGAGCCTGATGAATAAAGCCAAAAACATTCTGAATTATTAGATGTTTTTGTAGGTTCACTTGTAATATTGTGCTCTAATATTTTTATTAAATTAAAAATATTATTATTTTCTCTATTTTTATTCTTAGAAAAACTTGAAATTAAAACAATGCTATTGTCATAAGATTCAATTAGCTCCAAAAATATCTCAATTAATTCTTCAGAACTTATTACTGCCTTAGCTTTAGAGTCTTCAAGCATATATTTCAAATCATTCTTATTTAGCATAGTATTTATACATATAGGGATAATTCCTGCCCATATAGAACCTAAAAAACAAATTGGGAAATTAATAGTATCATTCATACATAAAATAACTCTATCATTTTTTTTTAGACCGATTTCAAGTAATTTATTTGAAAAACTCTGAACTTTTCTTTTAAGTTCCAGATATGTTATTTTTTCTTTATCATCAATAAAGGCTATTTTATTTGGACTCTCCAGAGAATTTTTTTCCAACAATTTGAAGGCTGCATTATTTTTTTTTGAAAACATACTAATTAACTTACTAAAATTTTATAATGCTGTAAGCACTTTTTCTTTAAACCAGATAACAGCCTCTTCTTCAGGCAAGGTACCAGCAGACGCATCATGAAAGCATGAGTCAACAATCTTAACAGCATTAAGACTACTTAAAAGTTCTTCAAACTTTTTCCCTCCAAATGCAAAAGTATCTTTATAAGTCATATCTCCTAATCCAAAAACAGCAAATTCTATATGATCTAAATTAGGTTTATTATTTTTAAGTTTTTCATAAAAACTTTTACTACCATCAGGGACATCCCCCTGTCCATAAGTAGAAGAAATTACTAAAATTGGGTTTTGTTGATTAACAAGACAACTATAATTGATATTGTCAAATTCTTTGATTGAAGCAGCAATATTTTTCTCTTCACATACTTCTACTATCTCATCTGCTACTATAAGTGCTGTTCCAGTCATTGTAGCAACAAAAATGTCTAATTTACGATTCATTAATATCCTATTTTGAAAAAATTAAATATAATAATTAGTAATTGAAAAATATCATTATGTATTTTTTTTGTAAATGAATGTATTATATCAATATATGGAGGAAAAATTGATTACCTTTGAAAGAGAATTTGATAGATATAAACATTGGATAGTTTCATTTGATGACAATAACGCAGTATTATATCTAGATGTCTCTGAAAAAGACGGACTTAAACCTGGTTATGAACTAAAGCTAAATTCTTATGACTTAGGGGTAGACATAGAATTAAATGATATAATTCAAAGAATAAGATTTGAGCTGCCAACAGTTAAAGTAGTGACAATTACCTCCAAAAAGGATAAAAATTTTTCTGCTGGCGCCAATATTTATATGCTTGCTACGTCTGACCACTCTTGGAAAGTTAACTTCTGTAAATTTACCAATGAAACTAGAAATAGCTTTGAAGATTCTAGCAAAAACGGTTCCTTAAAGTTTATAGCGGCAATAAATGGAACATGTGCTGGAGGAGGCTATGAAATTGCTCTAGCGTGCGATGAAATTATTTTGGTTGATGACAGGTCTAGCACCATTAGTTTGCCAGAAGTACCTTTGCTAGGGGTTTTACCTGGAACTGGCGGTCTTACTAGGTTAATTGATAAAAGAAAAGTAAGAAAAGATTTAGCAGATATTTTCTGCACTAATCCAGATGGAGTTAGAGGGAAAAAAGCATTGGATTGGAATTTGGTTGATTATATAGCTCCTCCTTCTAAATTTAATTCACTCGTTCAATCAAGAGTATTAGAACTTTCTAAAACTGTAAAATATCGTGATGGAAAAGTTGGAGTGAAGCTACAAAAGCTACAAAGAGAAGTAAAAAGTAATAGTATTAATTATGAAAATATTTCATGTATTTTAAATAGAGAACATAGAACAGCAGAAATTATAATAAAGGGCCCTACAGAAAAAGAAGTTATTAGCTTGTCAGAGGCTTTTGAAAAAGGAAGTCATTGGTGGCCTTTAAAATTTATAAGGGAACTAGATGACCTAATCTTGAATATTAGAACAAATGAATTAGAAATAGGAGTTTTAATTATAAAGTCTGAGGGTGCAATTGACATCATAGAAAAAGTAACTAACGTTTTAATAGAAAATAAAAATAATTGGTTCTTTAATGAAATAATTGGTTTAATCAGAAGAACATTTTCAAGGCTAGATATTTCATCTCGTTCTATTTTTACTATTGTAGAAAATGATAGCTGTTTTGGGGGCCTTCTTTCAGAGTTACTTTTTTGTGCAGATAGAACTTTTATGATTAATAATGAACTACTGAATAAAAATGAACAAGGTCCTTTCATTAGTCTTAGCAATCTAAGCTCTGAATTATTAGAAATGGTTAATGGTTGTACCAGATTAGAAACAAGATTTAATGAAGACGAGTCAAAAATAAATAATCTAAAACTACTATGTGGAAAGAAGCTAAATACAGTAGAAGCGTTGGATAATGACCTTATCACAATTGCACCAGATGACTTAGACTGGAAAGAAGAAATTAGGATTAATATTGAAGAAAGAGCATCTTTTTCTCCTGATGCACTGACTGGGTTAGAAGCAAATCTTAGATTTCCAGGAAAAGAGTCTTGTGAAACAAAAATTTTTGGAAGGTTATCAGCATGGCAGAATTGGATATTTAATAGACCTAATGCTTCAAGTCAAAAAGGAGCTTTAAGGTTATTTGGTACAGGCACTAAAGCAAAATTTGACAATAAAAGGGTATAATAATGAGTAAACTTAACTATCAAGAAAAAATTCCAAATAATGTTAATTTAAGCAATGACATGTCTCTTCAAAGAGCCCTGGAACATTGGCAACCAAAATTTAAAAGCTGGTGGAAAGAAATGGGGCCTGAAGATTTTCAAGAAAATGAAGTGTATCTTCGGACTGCAATTTCAGTAGATGCAGCAGGATGGGCATCATATGGAAAAGTTAAAATGCCAGATTATAAGTGGGGTATATTTTTGGCAGATCCTGTAAAAGACAAAAAAATCCATTTTGGTGATAATATAGGAAAACCAGTATGGCAGGAAGTTCCAGGTGATTATAGGTCTATTTTAAGACGTCTTATAGTTACTCAAGGTGATACAGAGCCAGCTTCAGTAGAACAGCAAAGATTACTAGGAAAAACTTGCCCATCACTCTATGACTTAAGAAACCTATTTCAAGTCAATGTAGAAGAAGGTAGGCACTTATGGGCAATGGTTTACCTATTACATGCTTATTTTGGAAGAGATGGAAGAGAAGAAGCTGAAGCATTATTAGAGCGAAATTCTGGAGATGAAGATAATCCTAGAATTCTAGGAACTTTTAATGAACCTATATCAGATTGGGTTAGTTTTTTTATGTTCACTTACTTTACTGATAGAGATGGAAAGTATCAACTTAAATCTTTAGCAGAAAGTAGTTTTGATCCATTAGCTCGAACATGTCAATTTATGCTTACAGAAGAAGCTCATCATATGCAAGTTGGCGAGTCTGGTATAACCAGAATGATAGAAAGAACTTTAGAAACTATGAAGCATCTAAAAACTGACTCAATAGATACTATTAGAAATACAGGTGTTATAGACCTTCCTACTATTCAAAAATATATAAATTTTTGGTTTTCCTCATCTCTAGATTTATTTGGTTCAGAAATATCTACAAATGCTGCAACCGCTTTTGCAAATGGATTAAAAGGAAGGCCAGATGAATTTAGATTTAACAATCATTGTGAAAAAAATACATTTTATAAAATGGAAAATTATGTAAATAATAAAATTGTATTTGAAGATGTCCCATTGAGAAATGCAATGAACGAGGTAACTAGAGTAGCATATGTAGAAGATTGTAATATTGGACTTAAGAGATGGAACCGTCTTATTAAGAAATACGGATATAATGATTTTATACTTTCTCTTCCTTCAACAAAGTTTAGAAGAAATATTGGTATTTGGGCTAATATGCCAATAGACCCTCAAGGAAAGTTTTTAAAAGATGAAGCTTATAATAAATTACTTCCTTTTTGGCTTCCATCAGATGATGATAAAAAGTTTATTAAAAGTTTAATGATACAACAACTACAACCTGGGAAAACTGCAAGCTGGATATCAAGTCCGAAAAGAGGGATTAATAATCAAGACATTAGCTACAGATATGTGGATTAATAATTTTAGTATATTTGCTTTTATAAATTTCCAGTCCCTATAATTGCTTTGCTTTCTAAAAAGTCTTCTATTCCATACTTGCCCCACTCTCTTCCATTACCCGACTTTTTATATCCTCCAAAGGGAGCCTTTTGCTCTACAGGAGCATAATTTATATGGATCATTCCAGTTCTTATTTTTTTTGCAATAGAAATTGCTTTTTCCATATTAGATGATGATATATACCCAGATAATCCATATTCTGAGTCATTTGCTATTTCTATTGCTTCAGTTTCATTTTTATAACCTATTATTGATAAAACAGGACCAAAAATTTCTTCTTTTGCAATAGTCATATTGTTTTTTACATTAGCAAATATAGTAGGTTTAATAAAAAAACCTTTATCAATGTTTTCTGGCATATCTCTTCCTCCAGTTACTAAAGTTGCTCCTTCAGATATACCTTTATCTATATAGCTTTTAACTTTTTCAAACTGCGCTTTATTTACAAGAGGCCCTAATGTAGTTTCAGGATTATTTGGATCTCCTACAACTATTCCTTTAATAAATTTATTTGAAAGTTTTATTGCCTCATTCATTTTTTCAATAGGAATTAACATTCTAGTAGGAGCGTTACAAGATTGTCCAGCATTACTCATACAACTTAAAATTCCTATTTTTATTGATTTTTCTAAATCTGCATCTTCTAATATAATGTTTGCTGACTTTCCTCCTAATTCTTGCGTAACTCTCTTTACAGTATTTGCAGAATTTTTAGCAACTGAAATACCTGCTTTAGTTGAACCAGTAAATGAAATCATGTCAATTGAAGGATGTTCACTCATGCCTATTCCAATATTACTACCTCCATGAATTAAATTAAAAACACCCTTAGGTAATCCCGCATCATGTAAAATTTCAGTAAATATAACTGAACTTAAAGGAGCAACTTAACTAGGCTTTAGAATTAATGTACATCCAGCTGCTAATGCAGGTGCTACCTTACAAGCAATCTGATTTATGGGCCAGTTCCAAGGTGTTATTAATCCACAAACTCCAATAGGCTCTTTTCTTACTATATATGAGTCAAATCTTTCCTCAAAATTAAAATTTTTAAGTGCACTAAGAGTATTCATAAAGTGACCTAGTCCTGATGGCGCTTGCGCTTTTTTAGATAAAGTTATAGGGGCACCCATTTCTAAGGAAATAATTTCAGCTAAATCATTTAATCTTTTTTTAAAACTTTCTATAATTTTTTGAAATAAATCTATTCTATCTTCCAATAAAATATTAGAAAAATTATAAAAAGATTCTTTGGCCGCAAATACTGCTAGATCTAATTCCTCTTTATTAGATAGAGTTATGTCACAAATTAATTTTTCATTGCTTGGGTTTATAACTGAAACTTTTTCATTTCCATTAGATACTATCCATTCACCATTAATAAAATTTTTATTAAAATTTTTCATTATAAATATATTTATTGCTCTTTCATCTTAGCAATATTTTCTAAAAAACTTAATACTAATTTTGTTTCTTTAGGATTAAAAACTTCTGTCAAAAATTTATTATTTTCTTCATTAGCATGAAACTCTACACCATTTTTTCTTGAGTACCTTACCCAATTCAGCTTTTCAAGTCTTTTAACGTGCCTTCTTACAGTTTCTAAGTGCAAACCTGCAAGCTCTGAAATTAATGTATAAGTAAGTATATATTTATTTGAATGATTGGATTCATTTTTCTTTAACCAATTCTTAGCCAAAGATGTTCTGTCACGTACATTAAAGCTATTTGTGACTATTAGAAAATTATGCCAGGCAATAACTTGAAGAACTAAATATGAGTTTGCACTTCCTGTCATTAGGACAGCATCGTGAGACCTTTGAATATTTAGCTCAAGGAACTCTCTCCAAATTGATGCATAATTAGCTTCTAAGGTTTCTTTAGTATTCATTTTAATCTCTCATTTTGAGTATATATAGATTTGTTAATAAATCAAAACTAATTATAATGTTAGCATGAATAATAAGCTTGAAGTTAACGATACTATTATACGTAAAGGTTCTATGAAAGAAACTTATAGTATAAAAGAAAAAAAGTTTGTTAATAATATTTTGCATTATATTATTCAGTCAAAAAATTCTAATGATATTATTTTAAGCGAGTATGCTATAGAAAAAGATTTTATATCAAGTAAAAAATACGCTCTAAACAATGAAAAAGGAAATTTTGTTGAGCTATTTAAAAAGCAAATAAAAAAAATTCTTCCCTTGTCAAAAAAATAGTTTAAGCAATCACATCTGGTCTACAATTAACAGTAATAGAAACCAATAGTAATTTCACAAAAAAATCAGTTTACTCTTAATTTTCTATATATTTTTCTGTACTATGATAGTTAATTAAGTTTTTTGATTATAAGGAGAGATAATGATTAACAAATTTTTAACAACTTTATTTATAATAACTTTTTCTTTTTCTTCATTTGCTGATAACCATTTCTTAAAATTAAAGCCTTCAATAAATTTAGCATTAGCAAAGATTATGGCTGATGCCTGTGAGAATGATCAGAAGTTAAGTGGCTATAATCCTGTAAATATTGCAATTGTAGATGATGGAGGAGATTTAATATTATTCAGAAGACAAAATAATGCGTTTTTACTAAGCATAGATATTGCACAAAAGAAAGCAAAGTCATCAGCAGGTATACCTTATCCAACTAGAAAAATAGAAGAAATAGTTTATGGAAAAAAAGATGGAAAACCTGGTAGAGCTCCAGGCCTTGCCCACTCTAAAGATATAGTTGCATTTGCTGGAGGACTACCAATAAAAACTAAGGATGGTTATTTGATAGGAGCTATTGGTGTTAGTGGAGCAACAGCTGACCAAGATGAACAATGTGCAACTGCTGCAATTAAGTCCATTGAAGATGTTTTATAAATATATTTACTTTATTATGAGCCTGGTTTTTTATAAGTAGGAGAGGCTTCCTTAAAAAGTTTAGAAACCTTTATAACATCAGAACTTTCATAAAGAGGAATAACTTTAGAATCAATAATAGTACCAGTAGTT